>JAABUX010000132.1_pt1 | contig 129343 bp, 126 predicted proteins | sample 5561851 | NCBI WGS metagenome assembly JAABUX01 (sample SAMN10711883, study PRJNA513361) | rock metagenome | isolation source: Antarctica rocks | place: Antarctica: Victoria Land, Richard Nunatak red sandstone | collected 2016-01-03
CGCAGAATCTCTTCTTCCGTATGCCCTTTTCTCGCCATCCCGCTGCTCCCTTCGCACTTTCAGGGAACCACATCAAGGCTCGAAATCCTCCAAGAATCCGTGGCTTAGTTTTCGGGTTTTGGGTCACATAACTTCGCCGGCTTACGGGTTCTCTCACTTCGCTGGAGTCGTAATCCCTGCGCAGGCGCGCTCCGCACGGCAGGAGACTTTGTAGAAGCACAGAAGCTCGTTTGGCTGCGGCGCGATCCTGTTACGCTGGAGCCGACCGAATCGATTTCATTACTTCAGCCGAGAACAGAGTTGCGGAAAAGGCGTCATGGGCATTAGGAAGGGTTACCGGTGACCACGCGCTTCCTTATTCCCGCGAGAACTTGATCGATCAGTTCCTCGCCGTAGCCCTCGGTCAGAGGAGTGAGGCGCAGCAGCAGCCGATAGTAGATTGGCGCAAAAATGGTGTCAACGACCAGCTCAGGGTTTGTACTGGCCTCAAACTCTCCTGCCAGTTTGCCCCTTTCCACATCGGCGACGGTAGATGCCCGCCTGAGCGAGATGTGCTGTTCATAAAGTTCGCGCAAAACGGCCGGGTCGCTTTGGCCTTCGGCGATCAGGTCGGCCATCACCTTTCCGAACAAGCCGTTGAATTCGGCGATCAGGTGTCGCACTTTGGCACGGATTGCCGCTTCCGCAGTCGAAGCGCGAAGTGGCTCCGCCTTACCTGCAAGCCGCTCATGAAACATGGCCATGACCAGAGCCGCCTTGGACGGCCACCACTTGTACAGGGTGGGTTTGCCCACCTGGGCTCGCTTCGCTACAGCTTCCATCGTTAGGTCACGGACAGGCTTCTCCCTCAGCAACTCGTACACAGCATCCAAGATTGCCTCATGGGAGGCAGCAGCCTCACTGCGTGGCCGACCGACACGCGCCTTGTTGAGAGAAGCTCCAGCCATACCGATACCTTACCTGAACGAAGCGTAAATAGATTTGACAGCGTCTCGCAAATATATTTACGCTCCGAACAGTAAACCTAAGGAGCGGCAGGCATGCAGGGAATCAGCAATCAAGACACTAACCATTCATGGTGCATCACGCATGCGTTGACCCCCGAGGACAAGAAGGCCATGGCAGGAATGCGTGCGATGGTGGAGCCAAACAAGGGCCGTATGCAAGGTATTACCGCACGCGGACCTTACGACGGCATACTAAGCCGGGTCGTTGCGCCTCCCGGTGTCACGTACGAAGCCGATACTGTGGGAGGGATCGCAGGGTGGTGGTGCCGCCCCGACAAGTTCCGGACGGGAGAAGCGATTCTGCATCTGCATGGCGGCTGGTTCAACTGGGGTTCGGCGCAGGCTTTCCGGCACCTGGTTGGGTATATTGCGGCCCATGCCGGAGCCGCAGCCTTTATCCCAGACTATCGACTCGCTCTTGAGCATCCTTTTCCAGCAGCCGTCGATGACGTGCAAGCCTGTTATCGCGGGATGCTTGAAAGAGGAGTACGGAAAATCGCCGTGACCGGAGATTCGGCAGGTGGATGTCTGGCGTTGCTGCTGCTCTCCTCCATAGTGAAGCAAGCTCCTCATAACGCTGTCATTCCGGTTGGAGCGGTTGCACTCTCTCCTGTGACCGATCTTGCTTTGACCGGCGCCAGTTGGCAAACCCGAGCGGCAGACGATCCTTTCTTTACCAAGTCTCAGGTTGTCGAGTTGGTGCGCTCGTACCTGAGCAACCACGAGCCGACCGATCCGCTGGCTTCTCCGCTCTACGACGATCCCAAAGACCTTCCCCCAATCCGCGTTCATGTGGGCGAGGATGAAGTGCTTCTGGACGATTCGCTCCGTTGGGTTGAGCGAGCCGTAGCTGCGGGAATCGACGCAAAGGTTGATGTTTGGGAGGGAATGGCGCATGGATTTCTTTCAAGCGTAGGGAACATGGCCGCTTCGAACGCAGCGCTGGATGCTATTGGGATATTCCTTACGGAGCGGCTTACCGCAGGCAACCTGTAGAGCACGGAACTCGGATTCACCAAGCGAAAGGCCCATATGCAGCTTCAAGGAAACACGATTCTAATTACGGGCGGCGGCTCCGGTATAGGTCGAGGGTTGGCCGAGGCGTTCCATCGCTTAGGCAACCAGGTCATCATTGCGGGACGCCGGCAGGCAGTGCTGGAACAGGTCACCGCAGCCCATCCAGGCATGAAGGCAGTCACGTTAGACGTTGAAGACGGCGGGGCTATCCAGGCCTTCGGGCGCCGTAATTGCAATTCGGCAATCCGTTAGCCCGCTTTTACTGAAGATTCCTGGCACTAATCAACGCCCGCTCCACAGCCTGGCGATACGATAGAAGCGGCCGAGGCAGGATCGTGCGTATCGACATGGGATCGCCCACCGCATCGCCCTTCAGGCTATCGAAAACATCCTTCATCGAACCTTTCGGTAACTTGCTTACGCGATCGATAAGTGGCGCGAACGCGCCTAGGAGCGTCAGCGGAATGTGAACTTTGCGGGGAGGACGCCGACCAAGAATCTCCGCCGCGACATCCATCATCTGGTCGTTGGTCAGGATGTCATCACAACCCACGTCGTAAGCTTGTCCATATGCGCGTGGGTCGTTAAGTACGCCAAGAAGATAGTAGATCAGGTCGTCAAGAGCGATGTTGCGCCACTTTTGCCTGCCGTTGCCCATGATCAGGGCAACTGACTTCCTGGCTTGACTCACCATTATGTCGAACCCGCGTCCGCCTCGAGCCACGATCTGGGTTGGCCTGATGACGGTTACATCGAGGCCGCTATGCAACAGGAACTGTTCTGTTTTCCAGCGCTCGCGTAACCATCCACCCGGTGCATCAGGCGCCGTTCCAATGAACGTAACGTAAATCAAGCGACGCACGCCGTGCGTCTGGCACGTCGTCACAATGTTCCCCAGTCCATTCATCTCTACTGCCATAAAGCCCTGCCCCGTCGTGTTGGCATGTTGGGGCGACAACGTGTGGATGGAAATGTAGACGGCTTGAACGGAAGCCATGGCACGCTGTATCGACGCGAGATCGGAGATGTCCCCTTGAACAATTTCGCAGCCTGCCTTGGCCAAATCCTCCACCTTGGACGGATTGCGCGCTAGACAGCGAACTACATATCCGTCTGCGAGCAGCGCGAGGGCGACATGCCTTCCGACAAAGCCCGATGCTCCGATGACAAGAATTCTGTTCATAAGCGATTACGTCCCTCTGGCGTGACCCTCATGCGGAGTCTCACTACTCGTGACGATAGGCGATTTAAGAGTTAGGATCTATGCTGCTGAGTCCGTAACACCGGCTCGTTCGTCCGGAAAACCATGGTTCATTCACCATAGCAATATAGCCGTGGTTGCGAAACGAATGCGGCTCCTCGAGCTCATGAAGCAAATACCCTCATGGATCGGCACGAACTCGCCGCAGCTTGCGAGAGATGCTGTTCGCGGGACAGGAACTACACTGGATGGATGGCCTATAGCCTGATCGCCGCACTCGCCGGTGATCGAGCGCAATTCGAACGGCAGATCACTGTATTCCTTACCGGGTTGGGGGCTTTGAGATCACGGGGGCTGCTGCTGATCGAAAAGGGTGCTGAAAAAAGGTTCGCCAGCGGCACCCGCACGACGTAGCCAGCGATGTTGTGCCTCTCGGTTCACGCTTTTTCGCTCTCTGTAATCGCAACGTGCCCTCTTGTTCGTCGTCTGACCGAATTCCGATAATGGGCAATCCAGAGCGTATCTCCCGGATGCCGGCCAGATCTTACCCTCCTGATGGACCGCGAATCGGAGCCGTTCGCTCGCTTCCACTTTCTTGGAATCTGGGATGCCGATGGAACGGAAATGATCGCCGCGATCGGCATGGCTGTCCGCAACCCCGCAATCAAGATGAATCGTCTGCCGTGGTTCCTCTTGAAGCTCGCGTCTCCTTGCAACGAGGCAACAAGACCATGCGCGAGCTCGCGGCGACACGCCCACTCTGGCAAATACCGATCCAGCTCGATAACTCCCGACTTATCCGCCGGCTGCGAACAGATCCTTGCGGCCTCGCGAGCCATCGGCGTTCGCGAGGGATGGAAAGCCGTTACCATCCTGGCCGTGGCGCAGAAGCTCGGCTACACAGATTCAGTTTTAATCTACCAATGCCGGGACCAAACAGTTGTCACCCATCGCGCCCGCCTTCTCTGACTGCTATGCTCTTTCTGGTGATCAAGCCGCCATCCGGCTGGGCTGTTCCGAGTCACGGTAAGACAGGGAGTGTTGCATGCTGAATCTCGAGGGTCGCGTCGCAGTCGTGTTTGGCGTCGCCAACAAGCGATCCATCGCCTACGCCATCGCCCAGAAGCTGGCCCAGGCTGGCTGCACTTTGGCCATCGGCTACCAGAACGAGCGCCTGAAATCCGAAGCCGCGTCCCTCATCGAGGGCCTGCCCAACGCCTCCAGCTTCCCGTGCGACGTCGCCAGCGACGCGGAAATCGACCGCAGCTTCGCGGATCTCAAAAGCCGCTATGGAACCATTCACACATTAGTGCATTCGATCGCATTTGCGCCCGCCCATGAGATCCACAACGACTTCCTCGAGACCTCGCGCGAGGGCTTTCGCATCGCTCACGACATCAGCGTCTACTCACTCATCGCCCTCGCCCGCGCTGCGGCTCCACTCATGACCGATGGCGGCTCCATCATGACCATGACCTACTACGGCGCCGATAAAGTTTTTCCCAATTACAACGTAATGGGCGTAGCCAAGGCGGCTCTCGAATCCACCGTGCGCTATCTAGCCGCAAGCCTTGGCCCCCGTAACATCCGCGTCAACGCCATCTCCGCCGGTCCGATTAAAACTCTTGCCGCCCGCGGCATCGGCGACCTCGGCACCATGCTGAAAGGCCACGCCGAACGCTCGCCCTTGCGTCGCAATGTGGAGCAGGCCGAAGTAGCCGGTGCAGCCGTTTATCTCGCCTCCGACCTGTCCAGCGGTGTCACCGGCGAGGTCACCTACGTCGATGCGGGCTACAACGTGATGGGGCTCTAACCTGTGCCTGAAAACAAGTACAGCGTCCTCAAAGGCACTCCACTCTCCGGGTCAATATCAAATAACTCCCGCCCGCACTACCTGATTGAACTCCAGGCAAACGGAACCCGGTGGCAGATCGCCGTCAACGTCGAGTCCAATACCGGCACCGGCACCGGCGCCGAAGTCCTGTACCGCATCGACGAGAACTGGACGCCGCCGGACGGCGGGGCACTCGGAACCCTCCCGGAAGGCATTACGGTACTCGCCGGCAAGGACGCAAACCCGGCCATCGATTACCTGCGCAGCCGCGCCAATGGACAGCCGCTGGTTACGCGCGCCGGGATGGCAGACCTGCCGCTGCCCGGTAAACCGCGTCCCAAAATTTGCAGAATGCGGTAATTCAGTTCTTAAACCAAGCGATAGCCGACCAAAACGGCACTATTTACGCATTCGGCGCCCAGTACTCCAGCGGTAACGGCATTCACGATATCCACATGAACCAGGGCAATCCGCCGGGCAATCACGGCGCCGACAACGGCACCTGGCAAGACGGCCTTCTCGTGTTCTCCATGCCGGGGCCGGGCCGCCCGCACCCAGCTGGGTCGCCATGTACATCGCGTTCCAGGAACAAATCTGGTTCACCGACAATGCCGGCAACCCGACAGCGTGAGGAGAAACGAAACCACGTGCCTGTGCCCTCGCTTGCCAGCCTGAAACAACAACAGACCATGGAACAACGCCCAAGAGCTGCGAGCCTACTTCCAGGGTCCAAACTGCTCCTCCCACGACTCGGAGGCTGAAGGAAGCCCTCTAGCCCTTTACACTCTTGACGGCATACTGAAAACTGTCCACCAGATCGTCCGAGTAACTCGCGGCGGCTTCTTTGCCCTTCCTGTAAACCTTTCCAGCTTGGTCGCCGAGCGACGAAGCCTGATCCTTCAGGTAAGCGCCTGCATCTTTCCACTGATCCTGCAATGTATCGCCGGCATCGTTCAGCTTGCGGCGGACCTGCTTGCGCGCTTTCACCCACTCTGCGGAGCACACAGCAAAGCTACCGCGACCCTGCTGCCACACCCACCGAAAACACCATCCAGAGCTTGAACGTATTCATTCAAAACTCCTGTCAGGGGATCTTCCCCGTGTACGAATTCTTTGAAACGCAGCGCCCATAAACCGAGTGACCAACCACCCGCGCCGCATGGGAAACAAGTGTGGAGCGGGAGACCGGGATCGAACCGGCGACATTCAGCTTGGGAAGCTGACGTTCTGCCACTGAACTACTCCCGCTTTTAAATCAACAACTTACGTCGTTGATTCGTCTTTACTACCACCGTGCGAAGATCTCAACGTGGAACAAGGTGTCGCAGGCCCTGCTCCGTCGCCTCCCGAAGACCGAAACCAGCATCGAGTAGAACGGGCTGGAGAATGGCTGGATAGGAAGGTCGACTTGGAAGAGTATATCGCAGTGGTTGGAACGTGGCATTGCAACATGCTCTGGATCGATGGCAGCCCAGCCCGACACGGTGGTCCTGGACGGTGGTCCTGGATGGCAAATCCTTTTACCTCGAGGCATTATGGTTGGCAGCGGGCGATGCCAATCAGGATCAGGCCGCGCATGTAGGCAGGTTTGCCGCGCAGAGCCGAATCGTTCCGTTGGCGGAGAATTCTCTTTTTAACGGGCAAAGTCGCCTACCGAGCCCGTATGCTTCTTGCGTACCGATGCCGGAACCTGGGACTCGGACGACGAACCCACGTTCCCGGTACAGTATGACCCGTGCACACCCAATGCACAGGGACAGGACGCAGGCGGAAAAAAAGGGACGAGGCATCATGCAAGAAGCAATCCTGATTACAAGCGGAGATCTCAGGCAATCCGCGAATGAAGTCTGCTGGCCGGCACAGGCCGCTCTGGAGCACAACCTGACGGAGGCATTCGCACGGGAAGGCGTGACCCTGAAGCGCGCCTTTCCGGTGGATACGGAGCGTGGGCATGGCTTTATCTCGAGCCAGCGCATGGGCATGGATGTTTTTGCGACTATCGACCCGGAAGCGAATCTCGTTTTCGCCACGGCGGCCTGGCAGTACTCACACCACGTTCTGGCGGGCATGCGCGATCACCGCGGGCCGATCTTGACCGTCGCGAACTGGTCGGGTCAGTGGCCCGGCCTGGTCGGACTGCTCAACCTGAACGGCTCGCTCGTCAAGGCTGGCGTCCCCTTCAGCACCTTATGGAGCGAGCATTTCGACGATGACTATTTCCTGAGCAAGCTCCACGAGTGGGTCAGCACCGGAGTTGCCAGCCATGATCTCTCGCATGTGCGGGACCTGGAGCCGGGCACCTTGCCTCCTGCCGAAGCCCAGCTGGGAGCTCGTCTGGCTGAAGACCTGCTCAGGGGAAAAATCATCCTGGGCGTTTTCGACGAAGGCTGCATGGGCATGTACAACGCGATTGTGGACGACGAGCTGCTGAACCCGTGCGGCTTTTACAAGGAACGGCTCAGCCAGTCGGCGCTGGTCGCGGCCATGCGTGCGGTGACCGAGGGAGATGCCGCCGCGGTCAGGCACTGGCTCGATAGCCGGTGCGTGACGTTTACGATCGGGCACGACGCCGCGACGGAACTTACAAACGAACAGCTCCACGAGCAGTGCAGAATGTATGTCGCGGCGGTTCGCATCGCCGACCAGTTTGGGTGCGACGCCATCGGCATCCAGTACCAGCAGGGGCTCAAGGACATGGTTCCGGCATCGGACCTGGTGGAAGGGCTGCTGAATAATCGAGAGCGTCCGCCGGTTTTCGATGAGCGAACCGGACGGGAGCTGTACGCCGGCGCTCCTCTTCCCCGCTTCAACGAGGTAGACGAGTGTGCCGGCGTGGATGCGGTGGTGACGAACCGGTGCTGGACCGCGTTGGGACTCGATCCCTCAACGACACTCCACGATTTGCGCTGGGGTGAGCCGTATCCGCTCGACGGGAAATCGGAGTTTGTCTGGGTGCTGCAGATTTCCGGCGCCGCCCCCGCGAACCACTTTGTGAATGGATATGCGGGCGCAACCAGCGACAGGCAGCCGCCCATGTACTTCCCCCTGGGCGGCGGAACGTTGAAAGGAGTCGGCAGGCCAGGCAGGATCGTCTGGAGCCGCGTATTTGTCGAGGGAGGCGCGCTCCATGTCGATTTGGGACTCGGCTCCGTGGTCGATCTGCCTCCCGAGGAAACGCGCCGCCGCTGGCAGCAAACCACAAGCCAGTGGCCGCTCGTAAGCGCCATTTTTGACGGAGTCACCAGAGATGCGCTTATGGCCCGGCATCGCGCGAATCACGTCAACATCGCCTACGCTGAAGGCATGGGTGCGGCCGAAAAAGCTCTTGCCGCGAAAGCAGCGATGTTCGGCAGGCTCGGCGTGCAAGTGCACCTGTGCGGGGCGGCAAACTTTGGGTAACGTCGTATTTCACGTCAGGGGGAGAAGCCGATGAACCTATCGAAACTCGTTGCGAAAAGTACCGTGGTCGGCGCGCTTGGCGGCCTGCTTTTCGGGTTCGATACCGCAGTGATTTCAGGAGCCACCCAGCAGCTTTCCTCGCAGTTCCACTTATCGCCCGCGATGCTTGGCTTCACCGTTGCCAGCGCACTCTGGGGCACCGTGCTCGGGGCTATCTTCGCCGGAATTCCAGGGCAGCGGTTTGGCCGCCGGGATAGTCTTCGCGTCATGGCGCTGTTCTATGTCATCTCCGCCGTAGGTTGCGCCCTCGCTCCGAATATCACGTCCCTGCTCGTGTTTCGTTTCATCGGCGGCCTGGGTATCGGCGGCTCCTCGGTGCTCGGACCAATGTATATTGCCGAGATAGCTCCTGCACAGTGGCGCGGGCGACTGGTCGGATTTTTTCAAGTCAACATTGTCGTCGGCATCCTGCTTGCGTATATCTCCAACTATCTTCTCGGAACCCTGCATCTAGGGCGCGCGGAGTGGCGCTGGCAACTCGGTATTTCCGGTGTTCCGGCGCTGCTGTTCGCCGCGGCACTCTTCGCCATTCCTCGCAGCCCACGCTGGCTTGCCATGCAATCCCGCATGGGAGAAGCGCGCGAGGTACTTACTCAGGCTGGTGTGGATGACCCGGAAAAGGCGCTGGAGGAGATACAAACTTCCCTGCACTTTGAATCGCAAGGCAGCGAGGACTCCCTGTGGGCGCGCAAGTATCGGCTACCTGTCTTTATTGCCGTAACTGTAGGCATGTTTTGCCAGCTTACGGGTATCAACGCTGTTCTTTACTATCTCAATGATATCTTTGCGCTGGCCGGCGCCAGCCGGGTTTCCAGCGGCGCGCAGGCGGTTGCCGTGGGCGCCGTCAACTTGGTTTCAACCCTTCTCGCCATGTCGGTTATCGATAAGTTCGGGCGCAGGAAGTTACTGCTGATCGGCACAGTGGGCCTGGCCTTGTGTCTTACGGCCATTGGTTTTCTTTTCGCGACACATACTCATCTCAACTGGCTGGTCTGGCTCCTGATGATCTATGTCGCCCTCTTTGCCATGTCGCATGGTGCGGTTGTCTGGGTATATATCAGCGAGGTGTTTCCGACCCGGGTCCGCGCCAAGGGGCAAAGCCTCGGCAGCTCTTCGCACTGGATCACCAACGCGGTTATCTCGCTGGTTTTCCCCGTCCTGGCCAAATCCTCCGGGGCAGCGCCATTTTTTCTCTTCGCGGCCATGATGGGACTGGACCTTATCCTCGTGTGGCGCTACTATCCCGAAACCGCCGGGGTATCACTGGAAGGAATGCAACACCGTCTGGAAACGGAGTGACGAGACGCCAAATACGTCCCTGCATCAACGCAGACGAATGGTGGCGCCCTTGAACCAGCCCTGGCACACTGTGCCGTTCACGCGAGCCCTGCTCTGCTCCTTGCTTCAAATCCGGTCCGGAACGGGGCGCCGCTGCCGCAAGCGAGCGGGTGCACGCCAGTGATCCGAATCTCTGTATAACCCAGTTCACCCAGGATTCGGCGCGAGGTCGCGGGCCGAGGCATCAGGTGCAGGTCCTCGACGACGAACAACGCAGCAAGAATGCCGGCAGTTGTGAGCAGGACCACAGCCCCACCGAGACGACCGGCGAGCAGTTGCGACGAATCCCCGTGCCGCACGGCAGCTACTTCTGCCTGAAGTGCACCGCCGGCACCGCCCGCAATCGCTCGGCCGCGCCCTCGGCCGTGATGTCGCGCTGCGGCATGCCCAGCATCTCGAAGCCGACCATGAATTTTTTCACCGTTGCCGAACGCAGCAACGGCGGGTAAAAGTGCGCGTGCCAGCCGAAGCCCGGGTGCTCCGCTCCATCGCAGGGCGCGCCGTGGAAACCCATGGTGTACGGAAAGCTGGTCTCGAACAGGTTGTCGTAGCGCACCGTGACCTGCTGCAAAATATCCGCCAGTCCGGCGCGCTGGCCAGGCGAGAACGCGCGCAGGGTGCTGACCGGCTCGCGCGGCAGAATGAGCGTTTCAAACGGCCACACCGCCCACCAGGGGATCACACACAGAAACGCATCGTTCTCGCAGACCAGGCGTACCCGCTCTTTCGCTTCCAGCGCAACATAGTCCGCCAGCAGGGGCGTCCCGTGCTCGGCGAAGTAGGCGGCCTGGGCGGCGGCTTCAGCGGCGGGTTCGTCGGGCACATGGCCCGTGGCCCAGATCTGGCAGTGTGGGTGCGGGTTGCTGGCGCCCATCATCGCGCCCCGGTTTTCGAAAATCTGCACATAGGCGATGCTCCCGTCAGCGCTCAACTCCTCGTCCTGCGCCACCCACGCGTCCACGACGCGGACGACATCACCCCGCTCCATGCGGGCGAGTGTGAGCGAGTGGTCGGGGTGGAAGCACAGCACGCGGCAGTGGCCGTGCTCGGGCTCGCCCCGCAGCAGGGGCGAGCCCGTCGGCATGGACGCGGGCGCGGTCGGCAGGATGGCCGGGTAATCATTGTCGAAGACATACACGTGCTCGTACTTGGGTGTGTGCTCGCCGCCCGCGCGCGGGTTGCCGGGGCACAAGTAACACGCGGGATCGTAATGCAGATCGCTGAACGTGCCGGCCGCGCCTACCTCTCCCTGCCAGGGCCGCTGCGTGCGCTGGGGCGAAACAAGCACCCACCCGTTGCGCAGCGGATTGTAGCGGCGATGCGGCGTGGGTAGGGAGGTTAGTGCAGGGGTGAGCGATGGCGAGGAAGCGGACACAGGGTCTCCTTGGTTTGCACGGACGTTTTGGCGGGGAGCGGTGCGGAGCGTAATCTCCGCGGAACCCAAGGCATCCGCGGGCGCTGAGACACCCCGTTTGCCTCCGTCGCGAGCCCGCCTTATTCTAAGCGCTGCACTCCCATCGCGCATACCGCCGCATCCGCATTTCACTCATGCCGCTTCCCTCCCTGCCCGCCATCGCGACGCTTCACGACCATGCCACGCGACTGTGGCACGAGGAAGACGCAGCCAAATTACCCAGTGAAAGCGACCTGCAAACAGCCATCCTGGCCCAGCACCGGGCCAATTACGAGCTCTGGCACATCGAAGACGCGGCACGCACTCCGGGCATTGCCGACCGGGAGCTCGCCCTGACAAAGCGCGCCATCGACCGTGTCAATCAGCAGCGCAACGATCTCGCCGAAGGGTGCGATACGCTGCTGCTGGCCGCCCTGGCGCCTCACGGCCTGCCGCACCCCGAGGCGGAGCTGCACTCGGAAAGCCCAGGGCTGATGATCGATCGACTCTCCATCCTGGCGCTCAAGCTCTTCCACACCCGTGAGGAGCTTGCTCGAGGCACGACACTCGGCGCCCCCGGCGACCACGCGCAGCGTAACGGCGAGCGGCTTGCCATTCTGCTCGAGCAGCGCGCAGACCTGCAGTTTGCGCTCGAACATTTATGGCAGCGGGTGCTTCGCTCCGAACGGCGCTTCAAGGTGTACCGGCAGCTAAAAATGTACAACGACCCGAGCCTGAATCCGTCCATTTACCGCCTGCAACGGGAATCGTAAAGGGGTCCGCACCAAGGAGAGTTGACGCAACGGGGCGCACTGCGTATAAAACGATGCAACTGCACGGAAACATGTGCTGCCTCGGTTTGCCCTGGAGGTGGTGCATGGCTTCGCAACCTTCAACCGCATGGAGAAACAAGGCCGCACCCATGTCCAAATCTGCCGCATCACCGAAAACGCTGGCTGCCAAGGTTCGCCCTTTCACGAACAACGCCCAGAAAGAAGCGCTGCATGTGTACGGCGCTGCGCTCCAGGACATGCAAAGCGGGCGGTTCGACCAGGCTCTGGAGGGCTTCGAATCGCTCAAGGACAGTGTTCCTCCGGAGATCAGCGAGCGTGCGCGTGTATACCGGCAGGCGTGCGAGCGTCAACTGCGACAGCAAACGACGGAACTGCAATTCCATTCCCTACCCGAACAGTACGACTACGCGATCGCGTGCATCAACAACGGCGATTACGAGGAAGCGCGGGATCACCTCGAAACCATCATCGTGAACGACGACGCGGCCGATTACGCGCACTATGGCCTGGCTACGTTGCACAGCATGACCGGGCAGGCTGAAGGCTGCCTGCACCATCTGGAGCGCGCGATCGACTTGCGTCCTTACAATCGCATCCAGGCGCGCAGCGATGTTGACTTTCGCCAGATGGCGGATGACCCGCGCTTTACCGAGCTACTGTACCCGGAAGCGATTTAGCCTCGCGGCCCTCTTCGGAACAGGGGGCTGCGAAGCCTGGGCTCCCCGCGCACACCGGGGAATGCTGTCCAGTCCATGCCTGAAACGTCAACATATCGATCCGTCCGGCAGAACCCCCCTCTCCGCGTCGTCGCCATGGGCGGCGGCACGGGCCTGTCTACGCTGTTGCGCGGCCTCAAACACTTCACCGCCTCGGCATCGTTGCCGGCGGCCGGTTGCCAAGCGCCCGATTGCCTGATCGGCGAGCTTACCGCGGTCGTCACAGTCACCGACGACGGCGGCTCCTCGGGGCGCCTCCGCAAGGACTTCAACATGCTGCCGCCCGGCGACCTGCGCAACTGCATGGTCGCCCTCAGCGAGGACGAACAGCTGCTCTCGCGGCTGTTCCGGCATCGCTTCCGCTCAGGCGGCGAGCTCGAAGGCCACGCGTTCGGCAATCTATTTGTCGCGGCGCTGCAGGAGATCACCGGCGACTTCGCGCAGGCCATCAAGCTCGCGGCGGAGGTGCTGGCTATCCGCGGGCGCATTTACCCGGCCACCAACGCCAACGTCACGCTCGCGGCGCTTATGGATACCGGCGAGATCGTGCGCGGCGAAACGCAGATCACCGGCAGCCGCGCGCGCATCGCCGAGTTGATGCTCGAGCCCGCGCACGCTGCTCCCCTGCCGGAAACGCTCGAGGCCATCGCCGCCGCGGACCTGATCACGCTCGGCCCCGGCTCCCTGTTCACCAGCGTCATCACCAACCTGCTGGTCGCGGGCATCCCGGATGCGCTGGCCCACGCCAAAGGCACCCGCGTGTACGTGTGCAACCTGATGACCCAGGGCAACGAAAGCCTGCACCTCACGGCCTCGCAGCACATTGAGCGCATGTACGAGCACGCACGCGAGCCGTTCCTGGACTACGCCCTGGTCAACACCGCGCCGGTCTCGCCGGCTATCCGCGAACGCTACGCCGCGGAAGGCGCCGAGGTCATCACGGCGGACGTCGAGAGGATTGAGGCCATGGGCATCCACTGCATCGCAGGCGCGTTCGCAGCCGAGGGCGACGTGCTGCGGCACGACGCGGACCTAGTAGCGAAAACGGTGCTACGGCTGGCTCTGGCGGAACGGGCGGTGAAAAGTCAGATGCAGACGATTGCTACTGACGGCCGGCCTGCGCCATTCACGGCATAATGACCGGGATCCTTTGCCTGCCATTTCTGCGATAAACGCTGAAGTGTGCGTCAAGAGTAAACACAGCCGATTCCGGTGCACGTTCCGACATGCGGACAAGGCACGCATGGGCCAGGGACATAGGCGGGTCTTTGTATTTGCCGATCAGTTTGGAAAGCGCATGCTGCTCGGCCAGGATTGTGAAATCTACTTGAAGCAGCCCTGAGGCCAGCAGGTCGAAAAAGCAGCGCGAACCGTCGCTTTCCCGCGAGAGTAAAAATAAGGTTTCCGTCAGCACCGGCTCGCAGGTAAAAAATGGTGGCGACAGTTCCCTGAATCTTGCTGTCACCCACGCATGTGAAGCTTCCGCAGCCCGCACGAACGCCACAAGCGGACCGGTGTCCACAATGATTTTGTGGCTACTCGCCAAAGCCACGGAGGTGCTCGGGGTTGGTGGCAAGGTCAGTGGGGCCGCCCTGGAGAGAACCGCACAAGTGCTTCACCAAGTCGAAAGCATGCACCGACCTTGATCCCCGTTTCGCTTGCAGTCGAGCTTCCAGCGCCTCACGAAGCACGGCCGATTTGGAGCGACGCTCCTCGCGCGCCAGGGAGTCGAGTTGCGCCGCGAGTTCTTCGGGGAGCTTGCAGGTGATTGTCGTCATTATTCAAAGGTAATACCATTAGGCGCATTTAGCACTACCGGCAAGCCTTGCGGATAGACCATGACCAGCTTTTCCCCTTGACAGCTTCCGCGGATAGCCGGACACTGCTCCCACCCGGCAGCAAGTCTCCGTCCAACCCGAAAATGTCACCCCCGAGGTGAACCCGTGTCCGTAGCATCGCCCCTCTTCCCGGAGACTCACTCCATAACTGCCTTTGAGCCGACTCCCTTGCACTGGAATCCCCTGTTCCGGATAGGATTTCGGTTCTGCTTTTGCTACTTCGCTGTCTGGATTTTTCTGAACGGCAACTCGACGGTTTGGCAAGCAGTTCCGATCATTGGGGATGGGCTTGGTGAAACGGCTGCGTATCCCCCTGTCTTTCTCGCCAACTGGGTTGCGCCGCATGTATTCCATCTCAAGGGAGTAGCAGCCCACTCGCACCCAACCGGATCGGGCGACACCGCGATCTCGTGGATCACAACCGGCATTTTCATAACCATCGCGATGCTCGGAACTCTTGTCTGGAGCATCTTCGACCGCCGCCGCTGCGAGTACCAGACCCTGCTTGCCTGGCTTCGTTTCGGGTTGCGGCTCTCCATCGGCGCTTCCCTGCTCGGTTACGGTTTTTATAAGCTATTCCCGCTACAGATGCCCGGCCTCTCGTTAGCCCGGTTGAACGAGCCGGTCGGCCAGCTTTCGCCCATGGCGCTGCTTTGGACCTTTATCGGGGCCTCGCCGGTATACGAAATGTTTTGCGGCTTCGCTGAAATTGCAGCCGGGCTTCTGCTCCTTGTCCGCCGCACCGCGCTTCTGGGAGCACTCGTCACGGCGTTTGTCGCCGCCAACATTGTTCTTTACAACTTCCTGTTCGACGTGCCGGTTAAACTCTTTTCGCTTCACCTCCTGCTGGGAGCGTTGTTTATCGCGCTGCCGGACGTCGGAGCACTGTACTCGTTTTTCTGGAAACACCAACCGGCCGCCCCAGGTGGAGTGTGGGTGCCGCCCGCAAAACGCCTGGGCTTTCGCCGGGCTACCTTTGTTTTCGAATTGGTGTTTTTGGCACTCGTGCTCAGCCAGAGCGCCATTCAGGCCACCTTTGGCTATCGCGCGGTGCTCGCAAGCAACCGCCTGCACTCGCCTCTTCAGGGAGCGTGGCAATTGCAGGGAGCGCAGGCCGACCCGGCACTCAGCGCCATCACGCAGGTCTTCATCGAGCACGCTATCGACGCGACAACTTTCTGGGCGGTAGCGCGCAGGCAGGACGGCGAACCGGCGTGGGGCAAGCTGAACACCGCGCAGCATACCCTCACCCTGGGATCGAACTCCGGTGTGCGCGATCTCCACTACCTGGCAGTCGGGTCGAACCGCCTGGAGTTGAAACCTGCTCAGGAAAAGGGCGTTCCCGCCAACCGGCAATACGTGCTTACGCGCATGCAGCAACCGGAAGAATGGCCCCTGCTCACACGCGGGTTTCACCTTGTAAGCGAGTATCCCTACCAGCGCTAGCTCGTCGTGCGTTTGAGCTGGCCGCAGGCCGCGTAGATGTCGCGGCCGCGTGGACGGCGGATGTATGCGGTCACACCACGCGCGATCAGGCGTTTCTGAAACGCGTCGACATCGGCCTGGTCCGGCTGGGCATACGGAGTATCGGGACCGGGATTCCAGACGATCAGGTTGACATAGGCCGGGAACCCTGCCCCGCGCACCAGCGCAACTACCTCATCCGCATGCTCGATCCGGTCGTTGACCCCGCCGAGCAGCACGTACTCAAACGTAATCTTTTCGCGCGGCCCCAGCGGCACGGTCCGCGCCGCCTCGATCACGGCCTCGATGTTCCACTTGCGGGTAATCGGCATCACCTGCTCACGCACGGCGTCGTTCGAGGCGTTAAGTGAAATAGCCAGCTTCGGCCGCACCGGCTCTCCCGCGAAGCGCATAATGCCGGGCACAATGCCCGAGGTGGACACCGTCATGCGTGACGCATGAAGCCCCACGGGGCCCGCAAGCAGCCGGAACGCGGCCATCCAGGCATCGTAGTTGAGGAACGGCTCGCCCATGCCCATAAAAACCAGGTTGATGCGATCGCGCCCCAGATGCACGTCCTGCCGTTTGAGCACCGCGACGACCTGCCCTGCGATCTCGCCCGCCGTGAGGTTGCGCACGATACCCATCTTCGCGGTCAGGCAAAACCCGCAGTTCACAGCGCAGCCGATCTGCGACGAAACGCAGATCGTCGCACGACGCTGCGGGCCGTTCGTACCGCGCGAGTCTGTCCGCGCGTCCGAAAGGTCGAGGGACTCCCCCTCGCCTTCCCTGCCCTCGATCGTGCTTTCCGCCCCGTCGCCGCCCGGCATCCACACGGTCTCCACCGTCTGCCCGTCCAGCCCCGCGATCAGGTACCGTTCGGTTCCGTCCACCGACCGGAAAGTTTCGGTAATCTCCAGTAGCCCAACCGTGTAGCCGGCGCTCCCCAACTGCTCGCGAAAAGCTTTGGGCAGTGTGGACAGATCGTCCAGCGAGCCGACCCACTGCCGGTACAGCGCCTGCTCCAGCTGCTGCGCGCGGAAGCGCTTTTCACCGAACCGGGCCGCGATCTCGGCCAGGGCCGCTGCGTCCAGGCCGAACAAGGGCCGCGCGGGCGGCCGTAACCCGCCGTCTACAATAGAAAAGACCTCGTTCTGGATAGCAGTAGCCATGGCTTGTGTTTCTCAGGATACAACCTGGCCGAGGTCGCCTGGGTTCAGGGACTTTCCGTTGTCCCCCACCAGGCCAGGCCTCTGGAAATCCAGCGACGGCTCAAGGCGAATAGCGAACCGAACAGCCAACACGGAAAACAGGATACGAATGACAGAAAACCAGCAGACAACGGTTCCCGAAACCTCCGGCGCGGCAAATTACGACACCCCGGAACGTAACATTCGCCGCACCACCCTGCCCAACGGCATGATCATCCTGACCGAGGAGATGCCGCACCTGCGCTCAGTCGCCATGGGTGCCTGGATCCGCGCGGGCTCGCGCCATGAAGCGCCGGAGGTCAACGGCATCTCGCATTTTGTCGAGCACATGGTGTTCAAGGGCACGGAGACGCGCTCGGCCCAGCGAATAGCCCGCGAAGTGGACGCGATCGGCGGCAACCTGGACGCCTTTACCGGCAAGGAAACCGTCTGCTTCAACATGAAAGTTCTCGACGAGCACACGCCCAAGGCGCTCGACATCCTGTCGGACCTGGTGCTGCACCCCACCTTCGCCGAGGAAGAAATCCGGCGCGAGCGCGGCGTCATTCTCGAAGAAATCAAGATGGACGAGGACAATCCCGACTACCTGGTCCACGAAATCTTCACCCAGAGCTTCTGGGGGGGCAATGCGCTGGGCCGCCCGATTCTAGGCACGGAGAAAACCGTCGGCAGCTTCGACCGGTCGACCATCCTCGACTTCTATGGCTCGCGTTTCCACGGCGGCAACATCGTATTTTCGGCCGCCGGCCACATCGATCATGACCGCTTTGTCGCCATGGTGACCGAGCGCTTTGCCGCTCTGCCTGCAGGCGCTCCGCTCACGGCCGAAGCCCCGCCGAAAACCGCCGCCAAAATCATCCTGCGCAGCAAAAAGTCGCTCGAGCAGGTGCAACTCTGCCTCGGCGTACCGGCGCGTCCGCTGGCCGATGAGTCCCGCTACATCTCCCTGCTGCTCAACACCATCCTGGGCGGCGGCATGAGCTCACGTCTCTTCCAGACGGTGCGCGAAGAGCATGGCCTGGCCTACTCCATCTACTCCGACCTGAGCCCCTACCGCGATACCGGCTCGCTCTGCGTCTTTGCCGGCACCTCGGCGGACAAAGCACTGGAGCTGATCCGGCTGGTCATGCACGAGTTCCGCCGGTTGAAAGAGGCGCCGGTCGATGCCGACGAGCTGCGCCGCGCCAAGGACCAGCTCAAGGGCAACCTGCTGCTGTCGCTCGAAAGCTCAGGCGCGCGTATGTCCAATCTTGCACGCCAGCAGATGTACTTCGACCACTTCTTCGGCCCGCAGGAAATCCTCGAGCGAGTGGAAGAAGTCCGCGTGGAGGACCTGCAGGCCATGGCGCAGTCGCTGTTCGACGGAGAACGGGTCGCGCTCACCATGCTGGGCCGCCTGGACGGAATCAAGGTAGAACGCGAACAGTTAGCCTGCTGAACTTTGTAACCCGAGTCACTGTAACTCGCGAGCCCGCATTGTATCTCCCTCTTGCTAATTACGTATAAGAGGACTACATTGCGGAGGCTCGCATTCCTGCCTGGAATCCATACGCGTGCGGCCCGCAACAGGCGAGAGTCCCGCATATTCCAGCAACGGAGCACTTCCATGTGTTTACCTAAACTGTACTTTCTCGTTATTCTGCTTTGCGCCTCGTTTTCACTGTTGCCCGCCGCCTTCGCCATTCAACCGGCTAGCTATGCCTTTCTTGTAACCGGCAAACTAAACGGGCCGGCTACCAACGCGAGCCAGTCCCTTGCAATTATCGGCAGTATCCGATTGGACGGCAAAGGCATAGGCGGAGGCTATGAAACGATCAACTCCCCATTCGGTGTTGTGCAAAATGAATCCATCACGGCGGTGTATACAGACCATTACAATGGAACCATAGACTTAGTTCTGCAAACAGCTTCAGGCCAAACCCAGTCGTTCTCAGTCGATCAATACGGCGACCTGGTGTACACAGGCCCCGGCGCGGTTGCCTTCGGTTCCCTTCGCTTTCAGGATCCCTATGCCGCGCACACCGAACTCTCTGGTATTTACGGAATCGGTCTTTCGGGAGAAACAGCTTGCCTGAAACTTTGCGCCTACAGTGGCCATGGCGGCGGAGCGATCTCTGCCAGTGCAGTCCTGGCAATTAATCAGAGGTCGAATCCAAATAGTCAGTACAACGTAACCGGCACATTGGACGCTACCGTAGCGTCCACGATGGTGTCCAATCAACCGGTCACCGGCGACTACTTCTCGACTTCGGGAGTTTTCGGCCTCAGCTTTTCCGTGCCGGATGAGGCAGTGGATCTTCCGCGGAACTTTGCCATCGTTCCAATAGATAGCAGCAGCTTTCTAATGATGTCCGTGGACCCGCACACGACCTCGGCGCTGGTCACTGGCGGCGGATCCCTTCACCGTTGAAAAGAGAGTTCACATCATGGCAGAATAAAGAAGACTTTACATCCGCTCTAACTGGCACACCTTGCACACTTTTAACTTTTGCGAGTAAGATATAAGTTTCTGAAAAATTCTGTCTAACTCTTTAACCATTTGCCTTTGGCTGCGCCTTGCTCCGGGGCTATCGCTGGTGCTGCCCTGGAACCGTGAGTGCCGGCCGTCCCCCGGCTGCAGCGGCGAAATGCCGCCCTTGGGCATCAGACTCGGGGCGAACAAAGTAGGACATACAAAGCCGGGGAGATGAAAAGGGGAGAACACGAAGGTCACCTCGACCCGGCTGACATTCGGCCTCGGGTCGGGTAGCATTTCATTAGGAGCTTGCTCACCAGCCGGGTTCCTGCGGAGTCGCATGCACATGAAGTTCTTCCCTGCCCGTCGTACCGAGAACTGCCCCGAATCGGGTTTCACGCTTGTGGAACTCTTGATCGTTATTTCCATCGTTGTGATCTTGATGCTTGTACTCATTCCTCAGCTGACGTCGGCAAGGATCGCGGGCAATGAAACCGCAGCACGCGCGGATCTCAAAAATATCACCACAGCCGAACTTTCCTACTCGACTTCGTTTCCGGAAAAAGGCTTCACCTGCAACTTCGCGGATCTGACCAATGGGCCCAGCAGCTTCCTGGATAAGAGCCTTGCCGGAGGAACGCAGGCGGGGTATGTCTTCACGTTTTCCGGCTGTAGTTCCAAAGGGGGCACGGTGAGCTACTATCAGATCGTGGCGCAGCCGCAAGTTGTAGGAAAAACCGGTCGGGCAAGCTTCTGTACTGACGTTAATGGCTCTGTCACCAGCGACCCCACGGGCGGTACAAACTGCCTGCAGGCTGAACCCTCGACGAACGCTCAACCAGCAACCACCACCACCCCGCAATAACAAGCGTCTTTAGACAAATTGCGGATGCATGAATGGTTTAAGGCCGGGTTTCGGAGTCGCATGCCCATGAAAATCTTCCCAGCTTGTCTGTATCGAAGAGCTCAAAGCCGTCGTCCAGAGGCCGGCTTTACTCTGATGGAATTGCTCGTCGTGATTTCGGTTGTGCTTGTGATTACGCTGATCGCGATTCCGAACCTTCCCGGGAGAAAGATACAGGCGAACGAGAACTCAGCCATCGCATCCTTGCGTGCTATTTACCAGGCCGAAGTTCAGTACCAGACCAACTATCCGGCGCAAGGTTTTGCCTGCTCGCTTCCCGCGCTCGGCGGTGACTTGAAATCCGGAGCGCCCTCTCCCACGCAGGCTCAGGTGTTGCAACGCGACCTTACGTCCGGACACAAAAGCGGCTACACGTTCGCGATTGTCCACTGCACCAAGGTCAAAGTGGGCAACGGGGATCAATCCACCGGCTTTCAGGGAACCGCGGTTCCGCAGACTATCGGCAAGACCGGCCATCGCGGCTACTGCATTGACCAGCAAGGCGAGATCACGGCCGACCCAACCGGTGGTACCAATTGCACGCAGAATCTACAGTAGGCACTTGCTCTATGCCGCGTGGTTCTTCCCGGCGGCGCACTGCCCCGTCTATGTCCGTTCTGTCGTTCCATAGGCTGTCGAGATTTCTACTGGCCAGCGCTTTTCTGCTTGCGCACTCCACGCTCGCCCAGGGGCTGCCGCAGCAGCTTGCGAACACGATCGACACCCATTACAATTCACTCCATTCGCTTTCAGTCGAATTCACACAAAGCTACGACGGCATGGGCATGCACCGGGTCGAGCGCGGAACGCTTCTGCTGAGCAAAGGCGGCCGGCTGCACGAAGGCAAAATGCGCTGGACGTATTCGGAACCGGCGGGAAAACTGTTTGTGCTTGACGGCAAAAATGCCTACTTCTACACCCCCGGGCAAAGCGAAGTACAGCGCGTTCCCGCGAAACAGTTAGACGACCTGCGCTCGCCGCTGGCATTATTGCTGGGCCATGCCGACCTGGTGAAACAACTTGGCGGACTTGCAGTAAAGCCGGCCAGGGATGGCGACGCGACACTTTCAGGTGTTCCCTATGGTCTGGAGCAGCGCGTAATGCGGCTTGAGATAACGGCCGGCCCGGACGGCTCGATCCGCGAGCTGGTGATCGAGGAAGCCGATGGGGCGCGCAATAGTTTTCAGTTTTCCGCCGAGCAGCCGAATGCGCCGGCGCCGGCTGCTGCTTTCGTGTTTACTGCGCCCCCTGGAACGCACATCGTCAACGGCATGCCGCCGATTTAACCGCGGGCGTATGCTGGTGCCCATGCGCTGCCTCCTCTCGTTTTTACTGGCTCTCCCGCTCACCGCCACCGCGCAAGCCGTTGCACCCTGGGCTCTAGAGCCGAGCGAAACCACGGCCGACCTGCGCGGGGTGCATGCCGTGGGCGGCGGGGTGGTCTGGGCTTCCGGCGCGGCGGGCACGGTGCTGCGCTCGCAGGACTCCGGCTTCGAGTGGCAGCAGTGCGCCATTCCGCCCGGCGCCGAAAAACTGGATTTCCGCGCCGTCTGGGCCTGGGATGACGAAACGGCGATCGTAATGTCGAGCGGCCCGGGCGCGCAGTCCCGGCTCTACAAAACGACGGACGGCTGCGCGCACTGGCAGCTTGTCTACACCAACCGGGAGCCGGGCGGCTTTTTCGACGCGCTCATCTTTCTGGACAAACGGCGCGGCTTTGTTCTCGGCGATCCAACGCGGAGCGGCAGAAGCGTGGCTCCGATAGAAGGCGGCTATTTTGCCTTTCGCATACGCGCAACGGATGATGGTGGAGAGACGTGGGCGCCGGTAGTCGACCCGGAGTTCGGACCGCTCGGTAAAAATCTTCTCCCTCTGTCCAATGAGGCGTTTTTCGCGGCTAGCAATTCTTCGGTTGCGGCAATCGATGGACTGATGTGGCTGGGTACAAGTCATTCCCGCGTGCTGCGTTTGCCTGTATCCTCCGCGCCCTTTCAGGCCGCTTTGTGCGGGGGCGCCATCGACCCCCAATCCCACTCCTGCGGCATTCCATGGCTCGACTGGACAAGTGCGCAAGCGCCCATGGCTGGCGGCAATGCGACAAACGGCATCTTCTCGCTCGCCTTCCGAAACGCGACGAGCGGCATGGCCGTCGGCGGCGACTACGCGAAACCCGGCGTGAAAACGGGCACAGCGGCATGGACCGGCGACGGCGGACGGCACTGGACCGCCGCCGCCGCCCTGCCCGGCGGTTACCGCTCGGCGGTCTCCTGGGATGCGGACCACGGACTGTGGGTCGCAGCCGGCCCGAACGGCTCCGACACCTCCCGCGACGACGGCCGGACATGGCAGCCGTTGGAGCATGCCCCGGCCGACACACCGAAAGGCGGCGAATGGAACGCGCTCAGCCTGCCCTGGGCCGTCGGCCCGCATGGGCGCATCGGCAAGTTGAATCCGAATGCCCTGAAATAAGCCAGTTGCCACCGACAATCTCCGAGCAAGAGCTGAATTCCGAGTCGGAAACAATGTTCTTCATTGACGCAGAGACGGCTTCGGCTCCAAACTAGAGGAGTAACAAAAACCCGGAACGCGGCTGCTAACCGCAGCTCCGGGAGTTGAACGTGGAAGCTACTGTTTGTTACAAATGTGATCGAGGACAATAGCCTCAATCACAATCCGCAGAAACGTAGCAACCACACGGGCGCGAACTTCGAGATCGCGCCAAAAGGATTCCGGCATCTTTTCATGATTGGATCCGTTTCCTGCACGAATGCCCACGTTTGCCGACGTGGGCTTTTGTGCGAGTGGACGTTGATCGGCCACCTGCACACAGCCTAACTTTGGTTGAACGAGAGGCTCACGGTACTGACGTAATCGCCGTGGTGATGCAGAGTAGGGCAAAGAGCGGTTGGCTCAAACCGGAATGGCTTGCGTCACGTCTATAAAGCAGGCGCGGACCTGATACCCTAGCGAAAACTGAGACGAAACAGGAGAATACCGAGCGCCCTCAAGGCGCCGGGCGGCAACACATGGCAGAGTTTGTGGTCAAAATGGCCGATGAGCGGGGACGCATGCAGGAGCAGGTGCAGGCCGCCGCCACCGCCGATGAATTGCGCCTGCGCTACACCCAGGCCGGCTACCAGGTGCTGTCCGTCAAGGCGCGCGGCGGTCTCGGTCGCGCCGGCGGACAGCGCAAGGCCAAGCTCGAGGCGTTTCTGGTCTTTAATCAGCAGTTCCTCACCCTGGTGCGCGCGGGCTTGCCGATTCTGGGTTCGCTCGACATGCTCGCCAAAAGCCAGAAGAACCCGGCTTTCGCCGCACAACTGCAAAGTGTCGCCGAACGCGTAAGACAAGGTGAATCGATCTCGGCGGCATTCGAGGCGCAGGGCGGGTTCCCTCTGATCTACACCGTCACCCTGCTGGCCGGCGAGCGCTCCGGCAATCTTGAAGAAGTCCTCGCCCGCTATCTCTCGTTTCAGCGCATTTCACTCACATTTCGCAAGAAGCTGCAGGCCTCGCTCATCTACCCGGCGCTGCTCATCTCGCTCGTGTTCGGACTTTTCGTTTTTCTCATCACGTTTGTTGTCCCGCAGTTCGCTACCTTGTATGACCAGGTCGGCACCAAGCTGCCCGGCCTGACGCTCGGCTTGCTGGCCTTCGGTAAAGCTGCGCAGCATTATTTTTTTTACGTATTGCCAGTCGTGCTGGTCGCCGGCTACGGGCTGTTCCGCTGGAGCAAGACCGCGAAGGGCGCGGATACGATCGACGCGATCCGCATCAAGATGCCGTTATTCGGTTCGATCTGGCTCAAGTATCAGGTCGCGCTGTTTGCCCGTACACTCTCGACCCTGCTCACCGGCGGCCTGCCGCTGGTGCCGTCGCTGGAAACCGCGGCCCGCTCCATCTCGTCCTCGCGCATCTCGCGGTCGGTGTTTACCTCGGTCACCAGTGTGCGCGAGGGCAAAGGTCTTTCCGTGAGCCTGAACAAAACCGGCGTCTTCCCCGCGCTCTCGACCGAAATGATCGAAGTCGGCGAGTCCACCGGCGCGCTGCCGCAAATGCTCAACTCGGTCGCCGAGTTCTTTGAGGAGGACGTGCAGACCGCGCTCACCGCCTCGCTCGCCTTGATCGAACCCGCCATCCTGATCGTCATGGGCGTGGTCGTCGTCATCATTCTGATCGCGCTTTACCTCCCGATCTTCTCGCTCGGAAACGCAAGTAACTTCCAGCAGCATTAACCCTCTCGTTGCGCAGGCGTGGCGAGCTACAGTAGTTGCACAGAACAGAAAAGATATTCTCTTCATGGCTGAAGCCCCCGTAATCCCGATTTCCGTAATGCCCTTGCCCGTGGAACTGGACGAGACCGCGCACGCGCAGATGCTCGCCCGGCGCTACCGCTGCGAGTTTGTCGACCTCAAGAACTTCCGTATCCAGCACGACCTGTTCCGCTCCGTGCCGGTCGACATGATGTTCCGCTACAACTTCGTCCCGATCGAGCAGTTGGAAGACCGGCTCATCATCGCGGTCTCCGATCCGAGCCGCCTTATGGTGCTCGACGAAATCGCGAGCCTGCTCGGGCAGCGCCTCGTCACCCGCGTTGCAACTCTGTCGCAAATTAACGAGCTGCTCAAGAAAACCGAGCAGTCCCAGCGTGTACTCGACGAAGCCACCGAAGGCCTGACCTTCGACGTCATCTCGGTCAACGACCAGGATGACGAATCGATCACGATCGAAAAGCTGACCTCCGAGGAGGACATCAGCCCGATCATCCGGCTGGTCGACACCACCATCTTCACCGCGCTTGAGCGTCGCGCCTCCGACGTCCATATCGAAACTTACGACGATCAACTGATCGTAAAATACCGCATTGACGGTGTGCTGCACCCGGCCATGGCGCCCATCGCACGCGAGCATCACCAGACCATCCTGTCGCGTATCAAGATCATGAGCGAGCTCGATATCGCCGAGCGCCGCGTGCCGCAGGACGGCCGCTTTCGTGTGCGCTACAAGGGCCGCTTGATCGACTTCCGCGTCTCCATCATGCCGACCGTGCACGGCGAAAACGCCGTACTTCGGGTGCTCGATAAAGAATCCATGTCCGAGAAGTTCAAGTCGCTCACCCTCGACGTCGTGGGCTTCGGCGAGGACGACCTGAAGCGCTTCCGCCGCTACATTCGCGAGCCTTACGGCATGGTGCTGGTCACGGGACCAACCGGCTCCGGCAAAACGACCACCCTGTACGCCGCGCTGAACGAAATCAAAAGCGATGAAGACAAGATCATCACCATCGAGGATCCGGTCGAGTACCAGATTCGCGGCATCACGCAGATTCCAGTCAACGAGAAAAAGGGCCTGACCTTCGCGCGCGGTCTCCGCTCCATCCTCCGCCACGACCCTGACAAAATCCTGGTCGGCGAAATCCGCGACCAGGAAACCGCGCAGATCGCGATCAACTCCGCGCTGACCGGCCATCTCGTCTTCACGACGGTCCACGCGAACAATGTCGTCGACGTACTGGGCCGCTTCCTCAACATGGGAGTCGAAGCCTACAACTTCGTCTCCGCGCTCAACTGCATCCTCGCGCAGCGCCTGGTGCGCATGATCTGCGACCATTGCGGCTACCTGACGACCTACTCGGATGCCGAGCTCGAGCTCTCCGGCCTGGACCCGGCCGAATGGCGGGGGTTCCAGTTCAGGGAAGGCCGCGGCTGCATCGAGTGTGGAGGCACCGGTTACCGTGGACGTACCGCGATCCATGAATTGCTGGACCTGACTGACCCCATCCGTGAAATGATTCTCGAAAAGAAGCCCGCCTCCGAGGTGCGCAAGCTCGCCGCCCAGGAAGGCATGAAGTTTCTGCGCGACTCGGCACTGGATCGGGTTCGCCGCGGGCTCACGACATTGAAGGAGATCAACAAAGTCACGTTCATCGAGGCCAACCGCTAGTGCATTCTCTCTTGCGCATCCACGAGGCACAAGCCGGCGCGCAACGCCCGGAAGGAGCACGCGCCCATGCTTGAGCGACTGCCCCTGCTCTTTCCCGGCATCAATCTGCGCCCGGCGCTGGCCTGCGAGATTTCGCCTTACGGCGTCCTGGCCGCCCGTCAGGATGCGACCATCGGGCTCGCCACGCAGTTCGCTCCCCTCAGCGCCGCGGTGCTGCAGCCAGGCTGGAAAACGCCCAACGTGCTCGAGCGAGCCCCTCTGGTCGCTGCCTTGCGCGCAGCTGTGGGCGCGGTTGCCGAACGTGGGCGCCAACTCCCTGGAGGACGCGCCCTGCCCGCCAATCGCGCCCTCACGCTCATTGTTCCCGATGCCACTGTGCGCGTTTTGCTGCTCGACTTCGACTCGCTCCCCTCCAAGCGTTCGGAAGCGCTGCTTATCCTGCGCTTCCGCCTGCGCAAACTCGTTCCGTTTGAAACGGAAAACGCGGCCATCACCTGGCAAACCATGGGCTCGGGGCCCGAAGGCATCCGTATGCTGGTTATCGCCATTCCGCGCGATGTGCTGCTGGAGTACGAAAGCATCGTCCGCGAAGCGGGGTTTATCCCCGGAGTGGTCCTGCCCAGCACCCTGGCCGCCACGCCGCTGGTCGGCGCCGAGCCGGCATTGCTGGTCAATCGCAACGGCAGTACCCTGACTACCACCATTCTGCGCGGGCAGGAACTTCTGCTGCACCGTGCACTGGATTTCAGCGGCATGGACGAACCGAATGCTTCGCCGGACGGACCGCCGCGCCTGCCTCGAAGCCCTGAGACCCGCGAGCGCGAGGAGGCGGACGATATACGGCAAGGTGTTTCCGTGGCGCTGGCCTACTTTGAAGACACGCTTGCCACGACCGCGAACGAGCTGTTCTACATCGGCCCAGGTTCCGCCGAAGCTTTTCACGCGATGCTGGGCGAGCCCACCATCGCGGTCCGTGAACTGGGGCCCGCACCGGAGCTGCCCTCGCGCACCGTACCGCGCTCCCTGCTCGCCCCGGTGACTGGAGCGCTCCTCAATGCATAAGAGAATGCATAAGCACGGGCTGACTAAAAACGCATGAACATCAGTCTCAATCTCGCGACTCGGCCCTATCTCGAACTGCGCTCCGTGTACGCGCGGCTGCGCGTGGTTGCGGTCGTGCTCCTGGTACTGGCGCTGCCCATGCTACTGGTGCTGCACGTGGCTGAAACCAAAGCACGCCTTGCGGAGGCTCGCGTAGACCAACTGCAAAGCAATATCGCCCTGCTGCGTCGCCAATCGGAGAATGCTCGCGCGCTGGCCAGCCAGGGGCCGAACGCCAATATCCTGACGCAGGCTGCCTTTCTCAACGATCTGTACCGCCGCAAGGCGTTCTCCTGGACCGCGACCATGAGCGACCTCGAAAGCACACTGCCTTACGGTGTGCAGGTCATGGTTATCGACCCGGTCATCGCGCCCGATGGCCATATCACCATTCGCATGCGGGTTACCGGCGTCCGCGAGCGCGCCGTTGAGGTCGTGCATGATCTGGAGCACTCCCGCCACTTTATCGCGCCCCGGCTTGTTGCGGAAGCACTCGCCAACCAGAACAACGCCGGCCCCCGATCGGTCAGCCTGAATCCCGGTTCTCCCGCGGATGTATCCTTCGACATCCTGGCCGACTATCGCCCCCTGCCGAACTCGCATGACCAGGCCGGTGTTCGCGCGGCCAGCCAAAAAAATAGCCACGCAAACGGTCCGGCATCACGGATCGCGAGAGCCCAGCTTACGAATCCCGACCCATCCTCCTCCGCTGTTTCCCCCACTGGGCTGGCAACCCAGCGTAGCCGGCACCCGCGCTCGCTCCCCAAGCCTTTTGCCGGCAGCCCGACTCCTTCAGGGGGCCTCCGCTGATGAGTCGACGCTCCGTTCTCTCCCAGGTGCTCACGCAGTTGAACGCCTACATCGCCGTTGTCGCTCTCTTGATGATTTTTGTCCTGGTGCTTGCCACGCGCCTGCTGGTCGCCTGGCACGACGCCCGTAGCGACCAGTCGACGCAGTACAACGCCGACCTCGCCACCTATGCGCAGCTACAGACCCAAGCCGGCCAACTGCGAGCGCTACCCGCCCAGCTCTCCAGTTCGCGCACGCAGGCCGATGCTTTCGTTGCCGCCCGTGTGCCGGCGAGCTTCAGCGCCGTGCTTACCGAGCTCGGCGCACTCACCAACCGCGACCATGTACGGCTGAGCCGGGCCGGTTACACGCCTGCCCCCGCAATCGCCGGCCTGACAGAGCTGCGTATCGATGCCAATGTCGCCGGCGAGTACACGGCAATCATGCACTTCATCAATGACGTCGAGCGGGACAAGAATCATGCCTTTTTCATCATTCGATCGGTCACACTGACCGGCCAGCAGGGTGGCGTAGTGAACCTGCGCGTTCGCCTCATCACGTACATCCGCTCTGACGCGGCCAGCGCCGCCGTGCTGCAAGCGGGCAGCCGCAGTGCCAACTCGGCCGGAGAGGTACAGTGATGGCGCGGTTCAAAGGCATCGGCACGGAAGACAAGAAGAAAGTGGCAGCCGCGGCGGGCCTCGGCTTCGTGGTACTCGGCCTCGCCGCCAACACCATCTTCGGCGGCCCCGCGACCACGCCTCCTCCGGCCCCGGTTCGGCCGGCATCCGTCGCCATGTCCCCAGCGCCAGCCCTTGGCAGCGCTGCTCGCGGCACCTTTCCGGTTTCTTCCGCAAGCGCTTCCCGACCACTCGACCCGGCACTCCACCCGGAGCTGATGGCCGAAAACGAAAATTATCTGTATGGAGGAAACGGCAGAAACATCTTTTCGCAAAATTCCGCCCCGCCGCCTCCCGCAGCGTCCATTGAGAAGGTGAATGCCTCGGCACGGCCATCCCAGCAGATAGCGGCTAACGCAGGCCCACCGCCGCCGCCGGCCATCGACCTCCGCTTTTTCGGCTACGCGGCTCGAAAAAACGGTACCCGCCGGGCTTTCCTGACGCATGGTGACGACGTGTTCGTCGCATCGGAAGGCGATATCGTGAGCCATCGATACCGCGTGGTGAGTATCGCTCCGCTCTCCGTGCAGATCGAGGATTTGCCGTACCACAATACCCAAACGCTACCCCTGGTACAGAATTAAACTCTTCCTATGAACCTTTCTCCCCAACGCGGTTTGAGAGCTCGACAGGCCGATGGGGCAACCGGCGAGGACGGCTATATCCTCCTCGCTGTCATCTTCTTTGTCGCGCTCGTCACGCTTTCACTCGCCGTGGCCGCTCCGCGCATTGCCGCCTCCATCCGACGCGACCGCGAGGTCGAAGCCGTGCACCGCGGCGAGCAGTACAAGCGCGCGATCAAGCTCTACTACAAAAAGTTCGGCAGCTATCCTACTTCCATCGACCAGCTCGTCAAGACCAACGACATTCGCTTTCTGCGCCGGCGCTACCTCGACCCACTCACCGGCAAGGACGACTGGAAACCGATCCACATGGGCGAGGCACATATCCGTCCGCTGGGCTTTTTCGGCCAACCGCTTGCTGGTGGTGGGGGCGCCAGTTCCATCGCAGGCGCGACCCCGATCGGCAGCTCCGGCTCAAGCTCGGCATTGGGGGGCGGCCAAAATTCAGGCGGCGGTTTCGGTGGCTCCAGTGGTGGATTTGGCGGTTCGAGCGGTGGTGGTTTCGGCGGTTCCAGTAATGGCTTTGGTGGTTCAAGTGGTGGTGGGTTTGGTGGTTCCAGCAGTGGATTTGGTGGTTCAAGTGGCGGCTTCGGCGGCTCGAGCGGCGGTTCAGGGGCAGGTATAGGAAGCGGGTCAGGCTTTGGCGCGGCCGGAGGTGGAATCGGGGGAGGCTTTGGCGGCGGCTCCTCTGCCGGTTTTGGGGGTGGCGCCAATATGGGCGCGGTCCCTGGCGGCGGCTCCGTCGGCCTTTACGCAAATGACAGTGGGGACGGTTCCGGGAACAACGGCGGCAATGGAGGAGCCGGCGCATCTGGGACAGCGAGCGGCAGCGGTGCTGGAAGCGTAGCCGCTACAGGCAGCGCCGGGACGGCTGGTAGTGCAAATACAGGCGGCACAGGTTTCGGAGGTAGTGGACTGACCGGGCTGAGTAACAGCGGTGGAAACAGCGGAACTACAGGCCTTGGCTTCAACCCGAGCACCACGCTTGGAGGCGGTGCTCCCGTCGTGGGTCTCACGCTGCCATCGGACAAAGGGTCCATGGTCGCTTACCGGCTTCAGGACCACTACAACAAATGGGAGTTCGTCTACGATCCGGTCGAGGAACAGGTTCAGGCGCAGGCAGGCATGATGGGAGGCGGAGTCAGCGGAACCGGGGTCAACGGCGGCAGCATGAGCGGCAGCACCTCCGGCGCGAGCGGCGGTTTTGGTGGAGTGCCCGGAAGCAACACTGGCCCGGCCAGTAACTCAGGTTTCGGCGGCAGTTCGGGCTCAGGTTTCGGCGGCAGCTCGGGCTCAGGTTTCGGCGGGGGCTCTGGCTTCGGCGGGGGCTCTGGCTTCGGCGGCGGCTCAGGCTCTGGCTTCGGCGGCGGCTCAGGCTCTGGCTTCGGCGGGGGTTTCGGTTCCGCTGGTGCCGGCTCCGGTGTGGGAAGCAGTGGTACTTCGCCCGGCGGCTTCGGATCACCCCAGTAAGAACAAAAAAGAAACCCGCCGAAATGGCGGGTTTCTTGTCTCTGTAGATGTGTGGCTACCCATTCAGATCAGTCGTGAAGATTAAACGCTGAACGATGACCCACAGCCGCAAGTGCTTTTCACTGCGGGGTTCTCAAACTTAAAACCAGCCGCTTCCAGCGTTTCGACGTAATCCACCACGCACCCATTCAGGTACATCAGCGAAGTCGCGTCGACAAATACTTTAAGCCCGTCGAAGGTCAGAACTTTATCCATCATGCCGGCCTGATTCTCAAACGACATGGAGTACTGAAAGCCCGAGCAGCCGCCGCCGACGACGCCAATCCGAAGACCAGCCGGCAATGGGTCCTGGGTGGCCATGATCTCCCGCACTTTCACCGTCGCGGAGGGTGTCAAAATCACTGCGGTGGAGGTCTTGAACTCTGTAGACACCGGTGTGGCTATTGCTGTCGCCATGGTTATTTTCTCCCTCGGGCTGTGCTGTTACGGCCCCTTGCATTATCACTAAGTTTAACGCACCTGGCTTCAAGAGTCTCGTCCAAGCGGCATATGCTCACTTCTTTAGATGTCCAGCCGGCATGTCACGACGCAAAACCCAAACCGAAAACCGCGTTACTTTGGCGTAATCCGCAACTCGATCCGTTTGTACTCCGCATGCGTCAAAATCCCGCGATTCTCAAGCTCGATCGCCTCCCTGTACGGCCGTTCGTTGACGATGCGCCGCGCGGTCGCCGCATGGACACCCGGCAAGGTTTCGAGTTTCGCCAGCGACGCATGATTGAGGTCAACCGACGAACGGACGATCGGGCCATCCTTGGCCGCCCCTTGCGCCCATCCCTCCCGCGCCCCTGCGACAATATCCTTCGTTTCCCGACGCGCATTTACAAGCGCATGCTGCGCTTCCCTGCCGGCCTGCTTTACGTCATGGTGCAGTTGCTGCGCACCCTCGGCAGCCTGCCGCGTCAGCTTGGCATCCGGAGATTCCGCCGGATGCGTCGTGCAGCCCGCAAGCAGAAGCACGCCCATGGCCACAATGCTAACTTTTCGGGTGCAAACCTTCCGCTGTGCCATGGCTCTCCACCGTGATTCGAATATTCCGATTCCGCATGAGCAACGTGCTCGCATCCTTCATGCCCCATTGCACATAAGGCACCGTAAAACTGGTCTTGAAAGTCAACTCCTGCCCCGCCCTCACCGCATCCACGTCCACGGTCAGGGGGTGATCGCCTCCATGGATGTTGAAGGATCCTTCCAGCTTCAGGTGTTGCTCGCCATCCTTTGCCGGCAGGTGACCGGCCACCTTTTCCGGATGGAAAAAAATCCCGGGATACCTCACGCTTTCGAGCGTTTGCGCCTGGATTTTCTGATCGAGTTTCGCGTCGTTGCTCTTTTCCGACGCGGCATCCACCAGGATTTCACCCTGGGCTATCCCGCTCTTGCTGTCGATCGCGAAAACGCCGCCTTTGAGCTGAAACGTGCCGTGCACCCGCCGGATCGTTCCAGCGCTGAACGTCACGGTTGTACGCGCCGGGTCCAGGTGAATGGACACAGTGCTCGCGGCGGTCTGGGCCGCACCCTCCGTGGTGGTTTCCTGCGCAAACCCGACCCCTGCCGTCCAAACGGCCAGGCTTGAAAAAATGACTGCTTCAGACAATCTCAATAAATTCGCATCTCCCGGGGTTGGCCAGTTGCAAGCCGCGTACAACTGCCCACGCTATCGCGACAGTAACACGATGTGTTGCTCCAGAAAAGTGACCTCGGTGCGAGCCTTGTCTATAACGTCAGAACACCGTCACCACACCATCAGCAGCGATTCCAGAGACGCGGCGCGCTCGGCCGACTCCACCGTCTGCGCCATCAGGGTCGCAATGGTCATTGGCCCCACGCCGCCCGGCACCGGGGTATAAGCACCGGCCCGCTCCCGCAATTCAGAGGACAACTCCACGTCGCCTGCGGCCGGCTCACCGTCCATCGCAGGATGATACCCCGCATCCACCACCACAACGCCGTCCTGCAACCACTCGGCCCGGATGTACTCGCGCACACCCAGCGCCGCCACCACCACCTCCGCATCGCGCAGATGGCGCTCCAGATCGGCAGTGTACCGATGGCATAAAGTAACCGTGCAGTTGGCATGATCGAGCATGGTCGCCATGGGCCGCCCCAGGATCGCGCTGCGCCCGATAACCGTGGCACGCTTGCCGTGCAGTGGAATCCCGTAGTGCCGAAGCAGGCGCATGATGCCCGCCGGGGTTGCCGAACCGAACGCCGGCTCCTTCATGGACATGCGTCCGAAACCCAGGCTCGTCACCCCGTCCACGTCCTTGTCCAGCGCAATGCGATCGAAACACTGCCGCTCATGAATCTGCTCGGGCACTGGATGCTGCAAAAGAATGCCCCGCACCCTCGCATCTACATTGAGCTCGTCGATAACCGCGAGCAGCTCGTCCGTGGTCGTCTCGGCAGGCAGCGTAATCGGCAGCGACTCCATCCCGACCCTCCGACAGGCATTGCCTTTCATGCGGACGTAGGTCGCCGACGCGGGGTTGTCGCCGACAAGAACTGTTGCCAGCACTGGAGCAGGTGAGCCGCCCGTATGCTCGCCGATCCGGATTACGCGCTGCTTCAGCTCAGCTTCCAGCTCGCCCGCAAGAGCTTTTCCATCGAGAACGACTGCTGCCATGGGGTCAGTGTAACGGCAAGGCGGCCACACTGAGACCAGACGCCACACTGCCCGGCTGAAAATACGCTCTTCCAGCGCTGAATGCGTGCCCGTGATCCTGAGTCATCCCCCGATTACTTGGCAATGCTCGCGTCACGCCCAGCCTGTCAGGCCTTGGCCAGCACCGGCACTTGCTGGTGTCGTATATCGGCACCCTCGATCCAGAAAATAACGTCACTGGCGATATTGGCCGCGTGGTCGGCAATGCGCTCCAGGTTGCGCGAGATAATGATGCCCTGAAGCGACTGCTCCGCAACTTGTGCGTCGCTTGCGATCCTGGCCAAGAGCCGCTCATGCGTTTCCCGGTTCATGCGATCGATCTCGTCGTCCATTTCAATCACGGAGGTGGCCAGCTTGCAGTCGCCCTCAAGCAGCGCCTGCAACGCGCCGCGGATCATGGTGCGCGCGATATCGCGCATGCCCGCGATATCGGCCGGTACCTCCACCGGGGACATGGCAGTCAGCTCCAGCGTGCGCTGCGCAATGCTCATCGCTTGGTCGCCAATGCGTTCGAGATTGCCGTTAATCTTGATCACCGCGAGGATAAAGCGCAGGTCGATGGCCATGGGCTGCTCCTGCGCAAGCAACTCGTAGCTCATCTCATCCACTTCACGCTGGGCCAGGTTGATGGCTGTCTCGTTTTCGCGCACATACTGACAGATCGCGGCGTCCCGCTCCAGGTAAGCTTCGACCGAGGACTCCAGCGCCTGCTGCGACAGGGCAGCCATCGCCAGCAGCTTGTCCTTGAGTTGCGCCAGTTGCTGGTGAAAGTGAACGCGCGGCATCGATGACCTCCTCGTGACTGAGATGCGGAGTAGTGTCCTCTCCATTGTGCATCAGGTAAGAGCTCTGCATGGTTACCTTCGTACTCAGCAGTGAGCTCGCCTCCCGCAACGCCCCTCGAGCAAGTTGCGCCAGCGAAGCTGCCATCGCAGAAAGCACAATGAGCCACAGCGCGGTGTGCTCAACGAAGGATCCGAAGAGCAGAAACCGAAGCCTTGCGCCTCCATCCGGCATGCCAGACCCATGGAGGCGGGCGCCGGTCACTCTGTTGCCACTTTTGGTGTAGATACAGCGGCATAAACGCGGTGTAGAATGTTTTGGATTGTGGCAACGTCCGTGACCCATGCGGACTGCTCACAAAAATTGCGGGGCGACCGGGAGCAGTGATCGGCGATTTCGCAATTTGGATTCAATCGATTGTCTCTTTCTTTTCGGTGAAGGCGAGCTCTAGCCATGGTTTGGGAAGAACTCCGCAGCGCAGTCCGTTTTCCGATGCACCTGCCCGTGCTTTTAGTCATAGCGGGCGAACAAGTTGAGGCTATCACCGTGAACATTTCCCATAATGGGGTTTTGCTACAGGTGCCGAATACACTTCCTGCCAATGTCGGGCTGGAGTTTTTGCTCGAAGTGCCGAAAGAAGTAACACTGAATAATTCGACGGCGGCCATCCACTGTGCAGGTCACGTCATACGCAGCTATCGGGAGAACGGCTTCTGCTACGTTGCGGCGGTTATCGACGACTACCGATTTCAGTAGGCACCAGGAAAGGATCCAAGCGAGCTTCCGCCCATGAACCCCATCAACGACAAACCGCCTACAGGCAACGGCACTGTAACTGCAAGCAATCAGCCGGTCAGCCAGCCTATGTATCCCCGTCCACAGGGCAGCTATTCCTCCCCAAACTCAGCATCCACTTCCCACTCTGCCCCTCACTTTGCCCCAGGCAATACCACGCTGGCACACCGGGAAAACCCTGTTCGCGTCATTCTGGCCGACGGTCAGGCAATTTTTCGCGTGGGCATGAGCAAGGTATTCGCTGCCGAACCTGACATCCATGTCATGGCGCAGGCGGACAGCCTGTCCAACCTGCGTTCCACGCTCAAGCAGCATCAGGCTGACGTGCTCCTGCTCGACTGGAATATTCTGGGAGGCCATACGGAGTTCGTTCCCGAACTCATCCGATCCGGTCCTTCCCCCATCAAAATGATCGTGCAGGGCGCCATCGCGGATGAGAACCGGATGATCGAGCTCTATCGGAATGGTGTCCGGGGGACAATCTCCCGTGCCATATCGCCCGACCTGTTGCTACGCTGCGTCCGCAAGGTTGCTTCCGGTGAAACCTGGATCGATAACCAGTCCCTTACGCTGCTGATCGATGCCTACCGACTGCAGGCCACCCAGGGCATCACGACCAAAGTCGCGCCACGGCTGTCCCCCAAGGAAATCTCGATCATTACCTACATCAGCCAGGGCAAACGCAACAAGGAGATTGCGCACCATATCGGCACCAGCGAGCAAGTGGTCAAAAATTATCTGCGTAAGATTTATGACAAGCTCGGCGTTTCCGACCGCCTGGAACTTGCGCTGTATTCACTTCACCATGACCTGCAAAAAAACGTGATTCCCGGAATCGGACGCTCAACGGTAGCCGTACCACCCGCAACGCCGCGCCCGACCGACTTTTAGACCAGCCTCTCCCTGCCGCCGCGGCATAGATGACGCATTGCAGGGAAGGCTGGTCCGGCCAGAGCTCAGTCAGGATCCAGCCCTCGTACGCTTCAGCCAAGAATCTGCAGCAAGGCAGCCTGATGCCGCTCCGGCAGCCTGCGACGCTGCAGTGCACGGTTCACCGCGACATGCTTGGTCTCCGCATCCGCAAGCAAAACGCCGTCACGCCGCAATTCATAACTGAAGATCAGGATGGAGCCGCGCAGGGCCTTGACCGTAGACTCCAGCGTAAGCAGGTCGTCATACCGAGCCGGCCTGCGATAGCGGCACGACGCCTCCACCACCGGCAACACGCAATCGTCCATCGACTCCATCTCGCTATAGGAAAAGCCTAGCGAACGCATCAGCTCCACCCGCCCCACCTCGAACCAGGCAAAGTAGTTGCCGTGGTACACCACACCCATCTGATCGGTCTCGGAGTAGCGCACCCGCAGGCTCGTCGTAAACTTCATCGAAGGTTAGTGTACTGTCGGATTTGCACCTCACAGTACTGACGCGTCGCTCTCCGCTCTTCTTTGCAATCTGAACAGGCCACACCCTTAAAGCAATGCTTGAAGAAATCTCCGACATCCCACCGCAAACAATCAGGGAGCTTGCCCACGCCCCCAGCGAGGTGCCGCTCGCGAAGGTAAAGCACGCGCAGCTCGCGGTGGGAACGCTGTTCCTGGTAAATGGGGCTGCGATCGGATCCTGGGTACCGCATATTCCCGAACGTGCAGCCGCACTTCACCTGAATGAGGCACAACTCGGCTCGGTTCTGCTGGCTGCGGGCATCGGGGCGCTTTGCGCAATGCCGATCTCCGGTCCATTGCTGCGCCGTGCGGGTTCCCGCCGTGTGTCGGTGGCCGCCGGCCTGCTCTTCCCAGCGTTTTTCACACTGGCCATGCTGCTGCCGACGGTCAAACTCCTGGTCATCGTACTGTTCCTCACAGGCCTGAACGCCGCCGCGATGGACGTTTCCATGAACGCACACGGTGTGCTGATCGAAGGGCTGCTGGGCAAGCGCACAATCTCCATGTTTCATGCGATTTTCAGCGTAGGCTGCTTCTCCGGGGCCGGCATCCACAGCTTCCTCATGGCCAGGCATGTACGAGACGCCATTCTGGTTCCCAGCTTCGGAGCCATCCTGCTCGCAATGGTACTCGCCGTTTGGCCGCTGCTCCTGTCCCAGAAGGTTGAAAACGCACAGCACGCTTCCCATCACGACCCGACGCCCCCGGCTACCCGCACGGGCCTGCGCGCGCTTGCGCCGGCCCGGCTGCCGGACCCGCGTCTGCTGCTGCTTGGGCTGCTGTGCTTTTCCACCATGGTGAGCGAGGGCGCAATGGGTGACTGGAGCGCCCTGCTGCTGCGTGTCGTCCATCACCTGCCGAACGGCACTGCCGGTTATGGATATACCTGTTTCGCCGGTTTCATGGTCCTGGGCCGGTTCACCGGTGACCGGGTTGTCGCCCGTATCGGGGAGCTGCGCGCGCTCCGCTTCGGCGGTGCGGTCAGCGCGGCGGGCATTTTGATGATCCTCCTATTGCACCCTCTCGGATGGGTGCTGCTCGGCTTCGCGCTGGCTGGCGCGGGCCTGGCCAACGCCTCACCCGTCCTGTACCGAACGGCTGCAACCATGCCGGGTTTCGCGCCGGGCGAAGGACTCTCGACCGCGGTCGGTGTCGGCTATGCCGGGCTGCTGGTCGGTCCGCCGCTTCTGGGCCTGCTGGCCCACGCGCAGGGTCTGCCCAGCATCTTCTGGGTGCTTCTGACGCTCAGCATCACGCTTTCGGCAGCGGCCCCGCTGGTGCGCAAATGTCAGGCGGCGCATCCCCGCCGGACTTGATTCTTTCCCCTGCCTCGCCGCGACGTTACAGTAAATCCATGACTTCAGCAGCTCGGCCTCTCCCCACTCCATCTTCCGCCCTTCCCTCCGCCTCGCTTGCCACGCGTTTGGACGCTTTCGCCCGCGTCGCCGTGCACTCCGGGCTGGGGCTTCGCCAAGGGCAGGAGCTGCTAATCACCGCGCCCATCGACGCGCTCCCTCTGGTACGCCGCGTAACCGAGCATGCCTACCGGGCCGGCGCCTCGCTCGTGACAACCATGTATACCGACGACGAGACCACGCTCGCCCGCTACCGGTTCGCGCCCGAAACCAGCTTCGACCACGCAGCTGCCTGGCTCCACGACGGCATCGCGCAGGCCTATCGCTCGGGGGCGGCGCGGCTCGGCATCACCGGAGGCGACCCCGCCCTGCTCGCCGGGCAGGATCCCGCCAAAGTTTCCCGCGCTAATCTCGCCACCTCCAAAGCCAGCCGCCCGGCGCTCGAACTCATCACCCGCCACCAGATCAACTGGTGCATCATCGCTGCGGCTACCCCGGCATGGGCGCGTCAGGTATTTCCAAACGAGCCAGAAGCCGCCGCCGTCGAGAAGCTCTGGGATGCCATCCTCGCCGCCTCGCGCCTCGACTCGCCCGACCCCGTCGCCGCCTGGAAGCAGCACAGCGCGGACCTGCAAAAGCGCGCCGCCCTGCTCAACGCCAAACGCTACAGCGCCCTCCGCTACGCCGGCCCCGGCACCGACCTCGAAATCGGCCTTGCCGACGGCCATCTCTGGCTTGGCGGCGGCACCACGGCACTCAACGGCATCGCCTGCCTACCCAACATCCCAACCGAGGAAGTCTTCACCACGCCGCACCGGGATCGCGTGCACGGAACTGTCCGGTCCACGAAACCACTCTCCTACCAAGGCACATTGATCGAGGACATCGCAGTCCGCTTCGAGGGCGGCAAGGTCGTCGAGGCGCATGCCAAAACCGGCCAGGAAGTGCTCGAACGCATGCTCGGCACCGACGACGGCGCCGGCCGTCTGGGCGAGGTAGCACTGGTGCCGCACTCCTCGCCGATCTCCGCCGGCGGGCTTCTCTTCTCCAACACGCTGTTTGACGAAAACGCCGCCTGCCACATCGCGATGGGCCAGGCCTATAGCACTTGCGTCGAAAACGGCGACACCCTCACCCCCCAGGAACTCGCAGCGCGCGGCGCAAACGAGAGCCTGATCCACGTGGACTGGATGATCGGCTCAGGCGAGCTGGACATCGACGGCGTAACCGCCTCGGGCGAGCGCGAACCGCTGATGCGCGGGGGCGAGTGGGTGTAACGTAAGCCACTTCAGCGTCTCTGCTAAGGTGATCTTCTGCGACAGGGGACGAGTATGCTTAAAAATCGGAATCACGAGGCAGCGGAAACGTTAGGGGCGTTACTTGAAAAGGTTCAGTACGGGGAGGAAGTCCTGATAAGGCGTAACGGTAACCCTTATCGCCAGGCTGGTGCCTACTCCTTGGCTGACCTCTCCCAATGGCCAGTCCAGGGAGACGCGGAAACGGGACGGTATGCCTAGGGAGATTCGTTGCGATTGGCAGAGCGGCACCGGCTGACTGCTTACAACGCCCTTATTTGGAGTTGGCGACCTAGAGTTGGCGATTCGGCGCAGACTACCACTCGCCACCCTCGATCAAGAACTTCGGTCTGCTGCCAATGCAGAACATGTCGCGCTTCTCGGACTTTAGGAGTAGCGCGACTAAAATCGTCACTGAATCCGCAATTATATCTTCGAAAACCCCGCAATCCGCGACACATCATTAAACGTCACAAACACAAAAAACAAAATCAACGTCACAAATGCAACTTGGGCGATACGCTCCTTGATTACCGGGTTCAGGTCATGGCACAGCGCGGACTCGATCAGCAGAATCAGGATCATGCCTCCGTCCAGCAGGGGGATAGGCAGCAGATTGAAAATGCCGAGGTTCAGACTGATCTGCGCAGTCAGGTTGATGATCGGCTGCCAGCCCGGCATCATCGCGGCCTCCCCGGTCACCCGGGCGATGCCCACCGGCCCGCTCAACTGCTTGACATTGGAGTTTCGCGAAAATAGCTTCCGCAACACTTCCATAATCTGTCCCGAACTTTGCACGTTGTAGCGGAATGAGTGCGCTGCCGCTTTCGGCAGCGACTCCTCCTCCACTGTGTACGGAGGCGGCTGCGGCCGGAAGCCAAGCCGATAGCCTTTCTGACCGGCGCCGTTATCTCCGACAATCGGCTGGACCGTCATCTGCAGCATTTGCGAGCCGCGTCTAACGGCGAGCACAACCGGGTGATCGCCATTTTCCTTAAGATAGGCCGCAACCGAAGTCACCGAGTGAAGCGCCACGCCGTTAAGCGCCACCAGCACGTCCCCGTCGCGTACCCCGGCCCTCGCCAGAGGATAACCCGGTTCAACCTGGCGAATGGTCAGCGGATCGGCCTGCACCCGCGGTTGTAGCCCCAGCACGGTCGGGTCGGGACCGTCTTTGCCTGTACCGCCCGCCAGCGGCAACGGCACGGTGACCTCCTGCCCACCGCGGGCCACCCTTACCGGCACCGTCGCGGTACCGTCGATACCCATGCGGATAGCCACCTGCTGCCAATCCGGGTTGCTGGCTTTGCCAAACTGCACAATGCGATCCCCGGCCTTCAGTCCAGCGGCAGCCGCCGCCGTATTCGCCGGCACATAATCGATCACCGCCGGCCCATTCAGGTACTGGTCCACCTCGTTGTGCATCATGTACAACCCGGTCATGAGCAAAAAAGCCAGTAAGAAGTTCGTCACCGGGCCAGAAAGACCGATAAGAATGCGCTGCCAGCGAGGTCTCGAAGTGAAAAACGCAGGATCGTCGCTGGCACTGGACTCGGCCAGGCCGGATTCGCCCGAGTACTCGCCCGCCATCTTGACATAGCCGCCAAGCGGCAGCAGACTGACGCGGTAGTCGGTATCGCCGCGCCGAAAGCCGAAAAGGCGCGGACCCATGCCGATCGAAAAAACATCGACGCGCACCCCGCACAGCTTGGCCGTGATGAAGTGACCGGTCTCATGCACCAGCACCATGAAGCCGAGCACTACGATAAAAGAGAGAATCGAAATAAGGGCAAACGGCATATTAAGCGGGTTACTGCTCCGAAGAAGCTCGATTCATTTGTCTTGTTCGCCGAAATACCAGCGAGATCTGGACTTTAGCGGGTGGGAGTCTGGGCAACCACTTCCCTGGCCCGCTCGCGTGCTTTCAAATCCTGCTCCAGCACCTCGGCGATCGACCCGGGTGTCATGGCAGGCGTTTCGGCAAGCACTGTCTCGATTGTACCCGCGATCGCCGGGAAGCTAATGTTACCAAGGAGGAAGGCCTCCACCGCGATTTCATCCGCCGCATTCAACGCGATCGGGTGCGCCCCGCCCGTCTCGGCCGCCTCGTAAGCCAGGCGCAGGCAGGGGAAGCGCGCAAAGTCCGGCTGCTCGAAATCGAGCCCGGCCAGCGCCCGCATGTCGAAGCGCAGGTCCGACTCGACCCGCTCCGGGTAGCTCAGCGCATACAGAATCGGCAGCCGCATATCCGTCACCGAGATCTGCGCCAGGATGGACCCGTCAATATACTCGACCAGCGAATGCACGGTCGATTGCGGGTGCACTGTAACCTTGACCTGCGACGGCGGCAGGTCGAACAGCCTGCAAGCCTCAATGATCTCAAGCCCTTTATTGAGCATGGTGGCCGAATCGATAGTGATGCGCTGCCCCATGACCCAGGTGGGATGCCGGAGCGCCTGCTCGACGGTAATGGACGCAAACTGGTCCAGCGGCAGCGTCCGAAACGGCCCGCCCGAAGCTGTCAGCCACACGTTGCGCACTTCACTCAAGCGCCCGGCGCGCATACACTGGTGCACCGCATTGTGTTCGGAGTCGATGGGCAGCAGCGGCACGTTCCGCTCGCGGGCTGCGCGCGTGAGCAGATCGCCGGCCGCGACCATCGCCTCCTTGTTCGCCAGGCCGACAGGTTTGCCCGCCTGCACCGCCGCGTAGGTCGCCTCCAGCCCGGCGACACCTACAATGGCCGAAACAACAAAGTCCACCTCGGGCAACGTCGCAGCCAGCACGGTGCCGGCCGTACCGTAAACAACTTCTATATCAGACAAGCCCTCTGAGCGAAGCTTGACGCGCAACTCCGAAGCCAGTTCTTCAGTCGCAAGCGAAACGACCTGCGGCCGCCAGCGCAGGCACTGCTCCAGCGCGACCCCCACATTGCGGCCGCAGGCCAGCGATGCCACACTGAAGCGGCCGGGGTATTTCGTAATGATGGATAGGGTGCTTTGGCCGATGGACCCGGTCGAGCCCAGAATGCAAATTCGTTTCAAACGCGAGCCTTTTGGTGCAAGCACGAATGTCGCAAGCACAAATTTCGCGGCGGCAAAGCCTAGATTGCCTGCTGCGCTAAAAGAGCGTACCACAGCACCGGAGCCGCCAAAAGCAGCGCATCGATCCGGTCCAGCACGCCCCCGTGGCCCGGCAAGAGCGTGCCTGAATCCTTCACCCCCGCGCCACGCTTGAGCGCCGACTCGAGCAGGTCGCCCATTTGCGCCGCACTATTCAGCAGGACGGAAAGCAACAAGGTGCGCACCGCCGGACCCGGATAGCTCAGCACATCGATTCCCCGCCGGTTTCCTTCGGCAGCAAGCAGCAGCAGCAACGCCACCGCCGCAAGCGTTCCGGCAATCGAGGCGAACGTACCTTCCCAGGTCTTGTTGGGACTCAGCCGCGTGAGTTTGCGCCGTCCAAAGTTCCGCCCGACGTACAAAGCCGCCACGTCGCCCGCCCAAACAGAAATAAACAGCAGCACCAGCAGCGACGGCCCATTGCCCTGCGCCGCAATCAGCGGCAGCGTCGTCAGCGACCAGCCGGTATAGAGCAAAGCGAACACAGAAGCAGCCGCAGCCGGCAGAATCTGCGCAAACTCCAGCCGGAAAGCGCAAATCCCAAGCAGGGCAAACGCCAGGCCGCCCAGCGCAGGCGCCGTGTACTCCGGCCTGACATACGTGCAGGCAAACAGCACCGCCACCCCGCACAGAACAGCAGTGCGCGGCACCCCCGGCGCACCGTTCGCGGCCGCCAGCCCCAGAAACTCCCAGGTGGCCAGCCCCGCGACCGCGGCTGTCGCCACGGTTAACACCGGGAGTGAGTTCCAGAAAACCAGGGCCAGTACCAGCGGGATCAGCACCGCCGCAGTCACAACTCTCTTCATCTTTCAAGAAGCATAGCCCACCTACACCGGTCGGTTGCGTACATGACCTCGCGGCGCACCTTTCGCATCCAAGTGGGGTCTATACAGAAGCGCAGGCAGTGCATCTCCTGCGCGAAAGGAACCACTCATGACTTTCTTCAAAACGGCTGCCTCTTTGGCCGCCTCCCTGGGACTGGCAACCCTGCTTGGCGCGGGAAGCGCACAGGCGCAAATCGACGGAAACCAGCCCGGAAACCAGCCCGGAGCGCAGACCATTGTCACCGTGCTGCCCAAGAGCGGCGACGTGGCCGCCACGGTACCAGAATCAGCGCTGCAGGTAAAAGTCGATGGCAAAACGGTACAGCCGCTGGCCTGGCACCCCTACGGGCAGGGCGAAGTGCAGCTTGTCATGCTGATTGACAACTCGGCCCGCACCTCGTTCGGTCGCAACCTCGAGGACCTCGCCAACTTTGTCAACGGCTTGCCGCCCAACGTCGCCATCGGTATTGCCTACATGCAGAATGGCGCGTCGGTTTTCGCCGGACCGCTGTCGAAGGACCACGCAGCCGTCGCCAAAACGCTCCACCTGCCCGGCGGCTCGCCCGGCTCCAACGCCAGCCCGTACTTCTGCCTGCAAGATCTGGCCAAACGCTGGCCTGCCCCACCCTCGGCAGCGCGGCGCGAAGTACTCATGATCACCGACGGCGTCGACGAGTACAACCTGCGCTATGACCCGGAAGACCCCTACGTGCGCGCGGCGCTCGATGATTCCACACGCGCCGGACTAGTCATCTACTCGATCTATTACCGCGATCAGGGTCGCCTGAGCCGCTCGTTTTACGAGACCAACGCCGGCCAGAACTACCTGACCCAGGTCGCCGACACCACGGGCGGCAATCTGTACTACGAAGGCCTGGGCAACCCAGTCTCGTTCACCCCATTCCTGTCCGATCTGACGCGCCGCCTGGAAAACCAGTACGAACTCGCGGTTCCGGTCAAGGAAGAGAAAAAAATCTCCTATGCGGAACTAAAGGTGAAAGCGGACATCGGCAGCGTGAAGCTGCGAGCCCCGAGTCGCGTCCTGGTAGGCGCCCAGGGCTCCGCGCCCCCCCAACCGTAAGGATGGCTTAGAGTGGGCATAATGTGGGTCATCCTGAGCGAAACAGGCCAGATTTATCGGCCTGTATGGTCGGCAGCGCTTGCGCCAAAGGATTTGCGCTTTGTCCGCCTTCACACGAATGCTCCTTTTGCTTTAAAAGCGAAACAATCCTGGTTAAACCGGGATTATTTTTCGTCGACCTGGAAATCCAAGCTATACACCCTGCAACGCCACAAGCAGATCCTCCGCAACATGCACCGGCGGCAGGCAGACCGTGCCCCTGCACACCACAGCAAAGCTGCCGGGCTCCCTTAACTGCGGCAGGTGCGGCAGCGTTTCAGCCAGTATCGGCGGCAGCGCCTCGGCCAGCACCTGCTCGCGCCGCAGCCGCAGCACACTTTTGTTCACGCCGAAACGCGCCGTCGCTGTTGCCGCCAGGCGCCGTGCTCCTTCATCGTTATCGATGACAACCACCTGCACCGGAGGCAGCAGCAGCCGTTCCAGCGCCAGCCCGTAACTCCCCGCGTATAACCCAAACTGCTCCACCACTCCGCCGAAGCACTCCAGCGTATCCTCGGCCAGCTCACGCAACCCTTCGTCGCCATTCAACCCGTGCAGCCGAAGCAACGCCGCTGCCGCGCTCGGATTCCCCGCAGGCGTAGGCGCGTCCTGCAATGGCTTGCGCCGCGCCCCCAGCACCCCCAGCGGCTCGCCTCCAGTTCCCTGCTCCGTGTCGAAAAACCCACCACCCGTGCGGTCCGCGAACCGCTCCACCATCGCCGCCGCAATCGCTTCAGCGCTCGTGTAATACCGCATCTCCGCCGTCGCCTGCCAGCCGTCCAGACACGCCAGCATCGTAAACGCGTAATCATCGAGCGACCCGGGCGCGACGCTTGCAGCCGTGTGCCCATCGGCATACGCGATCACATGCTTGAGCCGCCTCGCCTCGGGATCCCAGCCCTCGCCAAGCAAGCGGTCCAGCGTGCGCAACGCAAACTCGCGTGGAGCCGGCCGCTCCAGCGCCTCGCTGGCCGCCAGGTACGCCGACACGCCCATCGCGTTCCAGCCGGTATAAATTGTGCGGTCGATAAACGGCGTCGGCCTCCCCTCCCGTGCGGCCAGCAGCCGCGCATGCGCTGAGCGCAGCAGCTCCGCCGCCCTTTCCGGCTCCAGACCCGCCCCGCGAGCCACCTCGGCCAGCGACCTGGGCACATGCAGCACACACTTCGCCGGGTTGTGGTGCATGTCCCCACCCTGACGCACATTCCAGTACGCAACCGCCAGCCGCAGCTCGTCGGGGTTGCCGGCCAGCGCCGTTTCAACCTCCGCAAGCGTCCACGTAAAGTAATCCCCGTCATCGTCGAGCGAAATATCCGCATCCTGCGACGCGTAGAAGCCACCCAGCTCGCGGTCACTCAGCGTCCCATCCATCCAGCGCAAAATATCTAAAGTCACCCGCGCGAACTCCGGCTCGGCAAACGTCTGGAACGCATGCGCATAGTTCGCCAGCAGGCCCGCATTGTCGTACAGCATCTTTTCAAAATGCGGCACCACCCAGCGCTCGTCCACCGAGTAGCGATGGAACCCGCCGCCCAGGTGGTCATACATCCCGCCCCGCGCCATCGCCTCCAGCGTAAACACCGCCGCGTGCTTTACCTCAGCCGAGCCGGTCCGTGTCGCGACATCGATCAGCAGATCGAGCGCCGCCGGATGCGGAAACTTCGGCGAGGTCCCGAAGCCGCCATGCTCCTTATCGAAACTGCCGAGCGCACTCCCCACCAGCGCATCCACTATCCCGGGCCCCAGCGAACCCGAACGCCCCGAGAAACTCTCCCCATGGTCGATCGCCGCCATCACCTGCTCGGCCGTTTTGTCCAGCTCCGCCCGCCGCTCTTTCCACACCCCGGCCATCGTCTCCAGCACGCGCTTGAACCCGGGCCGCCCATACCGGTCATCCGGAGGGAAATACGTCCCGCCAAAAAACGGCCGCCCGTCTGAAGTCAAGATCGCCGTCAACGGCCACCCGCCCTGCCCCGCCATCGCCTGCACCGCCGCCTGGTAGCGCGCATCCACATCGGGCCGCTCATCGCGATCCACCTTCACGGCCACAAAATACCGGTTCACCACCGAGGCCAGCGCCGCATTCTCATACGACTCGCGATCCATCACATGGCACCAGTGGCACCACACCGCGCCGATATCCAGCAGAATCGGCTTGTTCTGTCGTTTGGCAAGCACAAACGCCTCCGGCCCCCACTCATGCCACTGGATCGGCTGGTGCATCGCGGAGCGCAAATACGCGGAAGCAGCGGAAGCAAGGGCGTTTGGGGCGTGGTCCGAAATCGGGTCGACAGGATGGCTCATGGCTACCCTCAAGTGTAGCCCGCGCCCGTTACCCTGTTTGTTCACCGAGCATTCGAGCGCGATAAGAATCCTGGAGTTGACTTCATGCGAACAAGTCATCCTGAGAGGAGCAGGCCAGCCCCACCGGCCTACGTAGTTCCTGCGTCGTTCTTGCATAGTTCCTGCATAGTTCCTGCATAGTTCCTGCATAGTTCCTGCATAGTTCCTGCATAGTTCAGGGGCGCTTACGCCAAAAATCCGTGCCTTGCTCGCGCACCACACGAACACTGTTTTGCTTTAATCCGGAGAGAGCACGCGAACAGTGCGCAGGAAATCGAAGTTGCCGGACGGTTGAAGGGCGAGCGGGGTGAGGCGATTGTTTTCGACGGCGACGGTGTCCATGTACCAGAGATTGAGTACGGGCAGGTCGTAGGCCAGCTGGAGCTGGATGGCTTGGTAGTCACGGATCTGCATGGCGCGAAAGGGGTTGGCGGCGGCGTCAGCTACCAGGGCGTCGACGCGGGGGTTTGAGTAGAAGCCTCGGTTTGCCCCATGCGGGGGGGTGCGGGTGGAGCTGTAGGCGTAGCCGAAGATGTCGGGGGCTTCATTGCCGCCGATCCAGTTGGAAAGGGCCATGGCGAAGGCGCCTTTGGTCATGTCGGCGTAGAAGGTGGCGAACTCGTAGGAGCGGATGTCGAGGGCGATGCCGACTTGCGCGAGCTGCGATTGCAGAACGGCGCAGATGAGGCGGCGAGTTTCGTCGGTGGAGCTCTTGAGCACGAGGTGGAAGCGGATGCCGTCGGGACCGCGCCGGTAGCCGGCGGCGTCGAGCAGGGTGTTGGCGGCGGAGGGGTCGAAGGGGTGCTGCTGGACGTCGTTGGTGTAGGCCCAGTGTTCGGGGGGCAGGATGCTGTCGGCCTCGCGGGCGCGGCCGTCGATCAGGGTGCGGATGATGAGCTTGCGATTGACGGCGGCGCCAATGGCGTCGCGGACGCGGGTGTCGCGCAGGTACGGGTCGCGCAGGTTAAAGACGAGGTAGACGAGGCTGGTGCCGGGGGCGCTTTGGACACGGAGATGCGGGTTGCGGGCGAGGGTGGCGAGGGCGTCGTTGGGGAGCGCGTTGACGGCGATGTCGGCGGAACCTTTTTGGAGTTCAAGGGCGCGGGTGATGGCGTCGGGTACGACGTCGAAGCTGACGTTCTGAACGGACGGGGGACCGCCCCAGTAGAGCGGGTTGCGGCGGAGAAGGACGTTCTTGTCCTGTTCCTGGGAGACATAGGTAAAGGGGCCGCTGCCGACGGGGTGGCGCCAGAAGTCGCGGCCGCTGCCGTACGGAATGACACCGAAGGCTCCGTCGCAGACGTTGAGCAGGAGGCCGGTATCGGGCTTGCCGAGGTGGACGACGACGGTTTGGGGGTTGGGCGTGTCGACGGATTGGAAGCTTTTGTAGGCGGCGGATTTGACGGTCGGGATGGCGCCGTTGACGAGGGTATCGAGGGACCATTTAACGTCGCGGGCGGTGAGGGGGCGGCCGTCGGCGAAATGGACGTTCGTGCGGAGATGGAAGACGTAGGTGAGGGGGTCCGGGGTTTGCCAACTTGTTGCAAGTTCGGGCGCGATGCCGAAGGTGCGATCGCGGCGGACGAGAGAGTCGAAGAGGAGCGCGTCGATGCGTTCGGATTGGGCGTCGGTCCCGACGCGCGGGTCGAGGTTGGCGGGGCTGCTCTCGATCAGGACCGTGACGGTGTTGCCGCTCACTTTGGGCGGGCCGCAGCCGGCGAGCAGGGACAGAGCGGCGATGGCGGCGAGAAGGAAGATGCTACGCACAGGTGACCTGGCCGAGGATAACGGGGCGGCTGGCGCCGGTTGCGGAGGGGACGTTGGCGGGGCGGCGGTGGTGGCTCATCCAGGCGAGCAGGGCGAAAGCCGCGGCTTCTTTCGCTTCGACCGGGAGCGGAGTGGGGAGGGATGGGTCGGAGGAGGCGAGCACCCGGGCGTTTGGAATGGAGTGGAGTTGCGCGACGAGGGTGCGGTTGAGCGCACCGCCGCCTGAGAGGATGAGGTCGATTCTTGTATCTGGCGGGACGAATCGGCCGACAGCCAACGCTATGCTTTGCGTGGTTAGGGCGGTAGCGGTAGCGATGGCGTCTTCAGGGTTGCGGCTGCGTTTGCGGCAGGCGCGCAGCAGGGCGGCGGTGAAGCGGAGGCCGAACTGCTCGCGGCCGGCGGAGCGCGGCGGGGACTGCGCGAAGAATGGCTCGCGGAGAATAGCGTCGATGACGGGCTGCAGAATTTGTCCGCGGGCGGCGATGCGGCCATTGCAATCGAAATGCCGGCTGAAGAGCTGCTGGGTGAGGGTGTCGATGACCATGTTGCCGGGGCCGGTGTCGAATGCGATGGTGGGTGCGCTGCTGCCGGTGGGCGGGACGATGGTGAGATTGCCGGTGCCGCCGATGTTCTGAAGGATGCGGGTGCGGCGGCCGTCGCGGTAAAGGGCCTGGTCGAGCAGGGGAACCAGTGGCGCGCCCTGGCCGCCGGCGATGATATCGGCGGGGCGGAAGTTTGAGTAGACAGGAACGCCGGCAGCTTCGGCGAGCGGAGCCATTTCGCCGATCTGCCAGGTGCAGGCGAAGCGCTTGCCTGCGAAAGGGAGGGTCGCGGACTGGTGATAGATGGTCTGGCCGTGGCAGCCGACCAGGTCAATTGGGCCGGCGAAGGTGGCGCGTATGGCGGTGAATGCGTCGGCGTAGGCGAGGCCCATGCGCCAGTTGAGCTGCGCGAGCTCGGCGGTGGAGATGCGTTGCGCATCCTGTGCGGCGAGGATCGGGGTGCGGAGTGCCCTGGGGAACGGGAAAGCTTTATGGATAAGGAGCTCGAGGCTCGGAGCATCGGAGCCGCGGCGCGGTGCGATGCGGACAAGCGCAATGTCGATGCCGTCGCCCGAGGTGCCGCTCATGATGCCGGCCACGGTGAGCGGGCGAAGGGGTGACAAGGGCTTCACGTTTGCCGGTTTCGCGACTACTGGATTCGGGCTCACGGGTTTCGCGATCATGGCGCGATCTTTCGAGATGCCTGTTTGCTCGATTCGGGGGCGTTGGCGCGCTCGGCGGCTTCGAGTTCGGCGGTGAAGAGGCGAATGTCGGAGCGCAGGCGTGCGAGCTGTTCGGCGGTGGCATCGCGCGGCAACTGGGGGTGGAGCAGGCTGTTTTTGTGGGCGATGACCCTCGCGCAGGCGCGGCGCACCAGCGTGCGGAAAGCCGGGGAGCGCTCGGCTTCGGTGAGGACGGCCTCGTAGGCGCGGAAAATCAGCGCGGGTTCGCGGCAGATTTCAAGCAGGTCAGAGCCGGCGGAGAGGGCGCGGAGGGCGGCTTCCTCGATGCTCATCCGCGTAAGCAGGCCGCCCATTTCCATGTCGTCGGAGAGGATCAGGCCGTCGTAGCGGAGACGGCGACGCAATGCATCGTTGATCCAGAAGCGGGAGACCGACGCCGGTTCGTCGGGGTGGGGCGCCTTGGGGTAGAGGGCGTGGGCGACCATGACGATGGGCAGCAGTGTGAGCAGGTCGCGGTAGGGCGCGATGTCTTCGTCCCAGAGCTGGTTAAAGGTGCGCGAAATGGAAGGGGTGGCAGTGTGGGAGTCGAGGGTGCCGCCCCCGAGACCGGGAAAGTGTTTGCCGCAAGCGAGGATGCGCTCGGAGCGGAGGCCCTGGAGGAAAGGCCGCGCGTAGCGGGTGACGGCCTCGGGGGTGGAGCCGTAGACGCGGGTGCGCAGGACGGGAGCCGATGCAGGCAGGGCGAGGTCGAGCACAGGGGCGAGGGTGGTGTTGAAGCCGAGGAGGCGGGAGGCGCGGCCGATGAGCTCGCCGTGGCGGCGAGAGAAGCGGACGCGGCCAGCGGCGTCGGCGGTAGCCACGGCGGCGGCCGAGGGGGTGGGGCCGATAAGGTCGCGAAGGCGGTCGACGAGACCGCCTTCGAGGTCGAGTGCGCGCAGGGCTGGTGTGTGTTCGTGCTCGCCGGCAGCGGCTTCGGTGGCTTCGCGCAACAGGGCGGTGATCTGGGCGGCTTCCTCGATGTTGCGGCGAAACAGGACGAAGCCGGAGGGACGCAGGAGGCGCAGCCAGGCACGCTCGGACGGGTCAAGCGCGGGGCCGCCGAGACCTACGATAAACAGCTGGCCGACCTGGTGGCGCAGCGTGAGGCTCATACGGCGGCTTTCCCGGCGCGGAGTTCTTCCTGCAGCTCTTGCAACAGGTTCAGAGCTTGCAGCGGCGTCAGGGTGTTGACGTCGGTTTCCTCGACGCGATCGACGATGCGCTGGGAGAGTGGAGTGAACATGGTGAGTTGCAGCGGTTCGGTCGTTCCGTTCGAACCAGGGGTCAGTTCAGCGGCCAATTCGCGGCGCTCGGCCCGCTCGTGCGCGCGCAATACCTGCCGGGCACGAGTGAGCACGCGTTGAGGGACGCCGGCGAGGCGGGCAACATCGATGCCGTAGCTCTTGTTCGCCGCGCCGGGCTCGATGGTGTGGAGAAACACAATACCGTTTGGTGTTTCCTTTACAGACACCCGCGCGTTGCGCAGGCGCGGGAGCTGGTCCGCCAGCAGGGTGAGCTCGTGGTAGTGCGTGGCGAACAGCGTGCGGGCGCCGACCGTGTTATGGATGTGCTCAAGCGTGGCCCAAGCCAGCGCCAGGCCGTCGAACGTCGCGGTACCGCGGCCCATTTCATCGAGCAGCACCAGCGAGCGAGCGGTAGCTGTATTCAGGATGGTCGCGGTTTCCGTCATCTCGACCATGAAGGTGGACCGGCCATGCGCGAGGTTGTCGCTCGCGCCGATGCGGGTATAGACGCGGTCCACAAGCGAAAACCGCATGGAACGTGCAGGGACAAAGCAGCCCATCTGCGCGAGAATGACAAGCAGCGCGGCCTGGCGCAGATAGGTGCTTTTGCCGCCCATGTTGGGGCCGGTGATGAGCAGGATATTGCTGGCTTCACTGTCGAGATAGAGGTCGTTCGGAGTGAAACGTTCAATTCCGGCGCGGTCCATCATGGCTTCAATGACCGGGTGGCGGGCGGCCACGGCTTCGAGCACGCAGGTTTCGCCCTCAAGCAGCGTGGGTTCGCAGTAGTTGCGCTCGGCGGCGAGGTGCGCGAAGTTGGCCAGGAGGTCGATTTCGGCCAGTACGCTGCTTGCCGAGCGAATACGGGCGGCATGCTCGAGAACGGTACCGCGCAGGATTGCAAATAACTCTCGCTCGATCTCGACCGAGCGCTCCTGCGCGGTAAGGATGCGGTGCTCCAACTCCTTGAGCTCGGGCGTGGTGAAGCGTTCGGCGTTGACCAGGGTCTGCTTGCGTTCGTAGTCGGCGGGCACGTGGCGCAGATTGCTGCGCGTGATTTCGAGATAGTAGCCGAAGACCGAGGTGAAGCGAACTTTTAGCGAACCGATGCCGGTGCGGGCGCGCTCCCGCTCTTCGATGGCCGCAATGGCGGCGCGCCCGGTCCCGCTCGCTCCCCGCAGTTCGTCGAGTTCGGCATGTACGTTTTCGGCGATAAAACCGCCTTCGGTCAACGTTGCCGACGGCTCGGGCATGAGTGTTCCGGTGATGGCTGTTTCGAGAGCGGCGAGGGTGTCTGGAACTGGACGTACACGGGCACGCAGGCTCTTCCATGCAGCCGCCTCGAGCCGGTCGAGCGCCGTGCAGACCTCCGGCAATGCGCGCAGGGAGCCGGCGAGGGCAAGCAGGTCGCGCGGGCCTGCGTTTTCAAGCGCGACGCGGGAGAGCAGGCGTTCCAGGTCGAGCACATCGCCCAGGGCGCGGCGCAGTTCTTCGCGGTCGATCAGTTTTGATTTCAGTTCGGCGACGGCGCGGTAGCGGGCCTGGATGGCTCCGGCGTCCGCGAGAGGGCGCAAGATGTTCGCGCGCAGCATGCGCTTGCCCATCGGAGTCCCGCAACAGTCGAGCGTGTGGGCCAGTGTTGTTTCCGGGCCGCTGGTGCGGTAAAGCGGTTCGAGCAGTTCTAGGTTGCGCACGGACACCGCATCGAGTTGCAGGTTTTCCTCGCGCTCAAAAAAACGCAGGCTGTCGATGTGCTCGAGGGCATTGCGCTGTGTGCTTTGGGCGTAATGCAGCACCGCGCCGGCGGCGATGGCGGCTGGGGTATGGCCGCGCAGGCCAAAGCCTTCGAGCGAGTGCGCACCGAGTTGCCGCTCCAGCAAGGGCAGCGCATAGTCCGCGGTAAAGACCCATTCGTCGAGCGTGGTTTTAGTGCGCACACGTTCAAGCGCGCGCAGCGTGGGCTCATCGCGCGAAAGCAGCGGGTTGGCCGCGGGCAGCAGCACTTCGTTGGCGCCCGAGGTGGCAAGCTCATCGGCGCACAAGGCCAGGGCGTCGGCGCCCGACCACTCGCCGGTGCGGAACTCACCGGTAGAAAGGTCGAGCAGGGCGAGCGCGGCGACCGGGCCCTTATTTGTGTCCTTACCTGTATCGACAACATGGAGCGCGGCCAGATAATTATTTTCACCCGCTCCGAGCGCCGTGTCGGCTACGGTGCCGGGGGTCAGGACGCGGGTGACCTCGCGGCGGACAATCTTTTTGGCCTGTTTCGGGTCTTCCATCTGCTCGCAGACGGCCACGCGGAAGCCGCGCCTGAGGAGCTTGGCAATGTGCCCCTCGGCGGCGTGGAATGGGACGCCGCACATGGGGATGGCGCGTTCCTTGTCGCGCGTTTTATCGCGGGAGGTCAGCGTAATGGAAAGTTCGCGGGCAGCGGTGCGGGCATCGTCGAAAAAGAGTTCGTAGAAATCGCCCAAACGGAAAAAGAGCAGTGCATCCGGGTTTTGCTGCTTGGCGGCAGCGTACTGCCGCATCAGCGGCGTTTGCGCGTCCGGCGGGGGCGCCGAAAGGGTCTGGTGGGATGCGTCACTCACGGGTTACGCACAGAATACCGCGGGGCGCGCTATAGATGGCTGGCCTGTATGGAAAACAAGTCCGAAACCGGGGTCCCGAGCTCGCCTGGAACAACAGAAAAGGCCGCGAAAGGCGGCCTTTTCTACCGAGTTGCCGCGAATTAACCGCGGGTATCTGAATCCGAACCGTGCTGCTTCACCATTTTGTTGTAGATACCGAGGAGCAGAAACGGGGCGGTCCATTGGCCGACGAACAAGGCATTTTCATCCTTGCCCTGGATTTTAAGAATGAGCGAGCCGAGGATGGAGGCAAACGCGGCGCCCAGAAAAAACGAACTGGGGAGCTTGGAGCTGTAGCTTTCCATCAACGATGTGATCTGGTCTTCCTTGCTGTCTCCAGCGTTTACGCGATAATCCGACATGTTGGTTCACTCCGTATGGCGTTGTGTGTGGTGATTCCGTGGTCGAGCGCGCCGCCGGGGTCCCGCTCGGCACACTGCATCATGCTGACACTGTGAGAGATGAACCCGCTCCCCCTTTTCGTTGCCGAGGGAGGGCTATTTCTTTTTCGGCACAGCCACACGGGCGCAAAGACGCGGGCGAGCGCAGGAGACTGGGTGGGAGCGAGGCGGCTTATACTGAGGATGCACGCCGAACGCATGGAACTGCTCCCGATACGTGTTGCCGCAGGGATGTACGCGATGGCCAGCGTTTGCGCGCTGCCGGCCGTGCTCTGGAATCGCGCGCGTTTTCGCACAGGTTGCATGATGCTGGCGCTATCGGCTGCCGTGCTGCAATGCGTGGCATTCGCGGAGGCGTTTGCCGCCACGCGTCGGTTTACCCCCGCGGGATCGCATGAGGTGCAGGCGGCGCTGGGGCTGCTGATCGCGGCCGCGTTTTTGATTATCGTCGCGCGTTACCGGACTGTTTCCTTCGGGCTGTTCGCGATGCCGATGGCGTTTTTGCTCCTGCTGCCTTCAGCGCTGGGACCGGACCGGTACACGTTTTCATCGCCGCTGGTGCGTGGCGGTTGGATCGCGGTGCACGTGGCGGCGCTGCTGGCTGCCGATACAGCGCTTGTTTTTTCCCTGCTGGCCAGTTTTCTTTATCTGCTGCAGGAGCGGCGGTTGAAGGACAAAGCGGCGCCGGGCTTCTTTGCGTGGCTGCCTCCGCTCGACACGATGGACCGGATTGCGCAGTCGACGCTGGTGCTTGGCTTTCTTTGCATGACGCTGGGGTTGTTTGCCGGGTCGTTGATTGCGCAGGAACGGGTTGGCGCTACGTACTTTCAAGACCCGAAGGTGCTGCTCTCTTTCGGCATGTGGCTCATCTATGTATTTGTCCTGCTGGTGCGGCAGTCGAAAGGGCTGCGCGGGCGGCAAGCGGTGTATGTGTCGTCGATGGCGTTTCTGGTGGTGCTTAGTGTGTGGGCAGCCAACCTCCTGAGCTCGGTTCACAGGTTTTCCGCTCGATGAAGTTTCTAGTGACAGGGCTGAATCACCGAAACGCGCCGGTGGAACTGCGTGAGCAGGTCGCGATCACGGCGGACGATCTGCCGGAGGCGCTGCGGGCGCTGCGCGCGTGGCCGGGGGTGCGGGAGGCGATGATTCTTTCGACCTGCAACCGGGTGGAGCTGTTTGCGGCGTATGGGGAGGAGATTCCAGACCTCGCGGGATTTCTTGCCTGCCGCTTTCCGGTGAGTGCGACGGAGCTGCACGCGCACCTGTACCAGTTTCGGGATACGGAGGCGGTGCGTCATCTGTTCCGGGTGGCGGCGAGCCTGGACTCGATGGTGGTGGGGGAGCCGCAGATCCTGGGCCAGGTGAAGGATGCCTTTGCCGCGGCGCGGGCTGCCGGGGTGGTGGGGCGGGAGCTCCAGCGGCTGCTGCAGAGTGCTTTTTCGGTAGGAAAGCGGGTGCGGACCGAGACGGCGATCGGGTCGAGCTCGGTTTCGATCGCAAGCGTTGCGGTGGACCTGGCGAAGAAGATTTTCGGGTCGCTCGCGGGCAAGCAGGTGCTGCTGGTGGGAGCGGGCAAGATGGGGGAGCTGGCGGCGCGGCACCTGCTGGCGCAGGGAGCGAGCTCCATTCTGGTGACCAATCGGACCGAGGCGCGGGCCGAGCGGCTGGCGCAGACCTTTGGCGGGCGGGTGCTGCCCTACGGCGAGTTGCTGCGGCAGGCGGACGGGGCGGACATCCTGATTACCTCGACGGGGTCGCATGAGTTTGTGTTTCGCCGGGAAGACGGGCAGCGGTTTATGCAGCGGCGGCGGGGGCGGCCCATGTTTTTTATCGACATCGCGGTGCCGCGCGATGTGGACCCGGAGATGAACCGGGTAGATGGGATTTTTCTGTACGACATTGACGACCTGCAGAGCGTGACGCATGCCAGCCTGGCGGATCGCTCGCGGGAGGCCGCAATCGCCGAACAGCTGGTGCAGGCGGAGGTGGAGCAGTTTGCCCGGCGGGCGCAGGTTGTGGATGCGGTGCCGACGCTGATGGCGTTGCAGGGCAGTGTGGAGGCGATGCGGCAGGGGGAGCTGCGCCGGGCGGCGGCGCGGCTGGAAGGGCTGACGCCGACGCAGCGTGAGGCGGTGGAAGCGCTAACGCGCGGGTTGGCCAACAAGTTTCTGCATGCGCCGCTACAGGCCCTGCGCGCGGCCGCGCAGGAGGGCGATGGGGAACGGCTGGAGGTGCTGCGCAGCACCTTTCACCTGGAAAAAGCAGATGGGGCAGGCGGCGAAACGAGCAAGCCGGAACTCCGGGAAGCAATCGAGACAAAAGCAACCGTGCCCGAAGTAGCAGCCGTGCCCGAAGTAGCAGCCGTGGCGAGGCGGCGCTAGTTGCGCATACGGATTGGGTCCAGGGGGTCGGAGCTTGCCCTGTGGCAGGCGGAGCACATCGCGGGGCAGCTTCGCGAGGTGGGCCACGAGGTTTCGATCGAGGTGATTCGCACCACGGGCGACCGGCTTCAGGGGATTTCGTTTAACGCCGTGGGCACCAAGGGCATGTTTACCAAGGAGATCGAAGAGGCGCTGGACGGGGAGCGAGTTGACCTGGCGGTGCATAGCCTGAAGGACCTGCCGACGGAGCTGCACCCGGCGTTTGCCTTGGCGGCGCTGCCCCGGCGGGCCGATCCGCGCGATGCGTTCGTGTCTGAGGGGTTTGAGAGCTTTGCCGCGCTGCCGGCGGGGGCGCGGGTGGGGACGAGCAGCCTACGGCGACAGTCGCAGTTGCGGGCGCACCGGAGGGATCTCGAGTACATCGAGTTTCGGGGCAATGTGGATACGCGCCTGCGCAAGATGATGAGCGGGGAGGCGGAGGCCTGTGTGCTGGCCTGCGCGGGGCTGGACCGGTTGGGGCGGACGGCGCTGCTGCGGGAGCGTTTGCCGGCCGAGGTAGTGTGCCCGGCAGCGGGGCAGGGGGCGCTGGCGATCGAGGTGCGGGCTGGGGATACGGCGATGCTGGAGGCTTTGCGCTTTCTGGATGACGTGGAGACGCGGTTCGCGGTGACGGCGGAGCGGGGAGCACTGGGGGCGCTGGGCGGCGGGTGCCAGGTGCCGATCGGGATATTTTGCGAGCGGCATGTTCGTGGGTCCAGGGCAGAGCGGGAAGACCACTGGGTCATCACCGGTGCTGTGTCGCTGCCTGGCGGCGAGGCCGCGGTGCGCGTGGCGCTTGAGCATCGCACCGAGGAGGAGCCGAGGCTGCTGGGCCTGCAGCTGGCCGAGGAACTGCTGCGGCAGGGCGCGGGCGCGCTGCTGACGGGGTAATCGCATGTTGAAACCGCTCGCCGGACGGCGGATCGTGGTCACGCGAACCCGTGAGCAGAGCAGCACGCTGGCTAGCTCTCTGCGGCAGCTTGGTGCGGACGTGCTGGAAGTGCCGACGATCCGAATCGTGCCGCCTTCGTCCTATGCTCCGCTCGACGCGGCACTGGCGCGGATCAGCGAATATGACATGCTGCTGGTAACAAGCGCGAATACGGCTCGCGTTCTGGCACAACGACGGCCGACGCCTTGGGGATTGCCCTCCGAACAGCCCTTCACCGTTGCCATGGGTCCGGCGACGGCCGAGGCGCTGCGAGAGGTCGGCCTGCGTGTCGATTTGCAGCCTATGCCGTCCCTTGCGGAGTCGGTCGTGCGCGCGCTTGCGCCTGGTGCCCAGGGCAAGCGCATGCTGCTCCCGCGCGCCAGGTTTGCGCGTGATCTAATGCCTGACCTGTTGCGCGAGGCTGGAGCCTCGGTCGAGATTGTAGAGGCATACCAGACCGTTCTGGCTGAGGAATCGCGGGCTGTGCTCCAGGCGGCATTTGCTGAGGGAGCGCCACGCGTCGATGCGGTGACATTTACCAGTTCTTCTACCGTCGAAAACTTTTTCGCGCTGCTCGGCCAGAAAGCCGCGCGACGTGCCCTGGAAAGTAGTTCCGCCTGCTCTATCGGCCCAATCACCAGTGGGACGTTGCGTGAGTTTGGGGTTGAGCCGGCGGCGGCGGCGACGGAGCACGATGTAGGGGGGCTTGCTGCGGCCGTTTTGCGGCTGCTTGCACAGGGGCATGAAAGCAGCTCGGTTTGAGAAAGAACGGTGCTCTCGGCAGTTTGGACGGTTTTCTCTGACTACCTCATTCGGCTGGGTGCCCCACATCTCAAAAACGAGATATGGGGCACCCTTTGTGTTTGTCTGGAAGCAGGAAAAATAATTTACCGTTACGCGATTGTCAGGACAATTTTGCCGCCGACGCCGCCCTTTTCCGCGATCCGGGTCGCCTCCTGAATCTGCTCGAGCGGGAATGTTTGGGCGATAGGGATGTGGAGGGCACCGGTGGCGACGTCAAAGGCCAACTCTTCCAGGCGCGAAGCGTCCGGCACGGACATGAGAGCCTCAACCCGAATGCCGCGCTCGGGCGGATGCTTGGGACCGCCCACGACGGTCGCGTATATGCCGTTGTCGCGTAGCGTCTTGAGCGCGTGCTCGCCCACCACGCCGCCTACGGTGTCGGCGACTGCGTCCAGGTCATGCAGGTGAACCATCTCCTTCGGATCGTCGAGCGCGACAACCAACTGGGCGCCCAGCGCCGCGGCTTTTTCCTTCTGCGACGATTTGACCCCGGCGATAACTTTCGCACCATGCGCTTTGGCGACGTGGACCGCGACGCGGCCTACGCTCCCGAGCGCGCCGGTGACCAGGACGGTTTGGCCAGGCTGGATTTTGGCGGCGCGCTCGATGAGTTGGGCGCCGGTGGTGAGAACGAGCGGGAGGGCGCCGGCCTGTTCGAAGGAGAGGGCGTCGGGGATGGGGGCGAGGGTGTCGGCTTTGGCGACGGTGTATTGGGCGTAGGTGCCGCCGGCTTTGGCCATGACGCGCATGCCTTTGGACCAGCCGCCGGCGCCTTCGCCGATCGCATCGACCTCGCCGGACAGGTCGGTGCCGAGGATTTCGGGCAGGTCGAGGGGGAAGAGTTCCCTGACTTGGCCGGAGCGGATTTTCCAGTCTACCGGGTTGATGCTGGTGGCGCGCATGCGCACGCGGACCTCGCACGCGCCGGGTTCAGGCATGTCCTCATCTGTTTCGTAGCTCAGTTGGCTTACATCGCCGTAGGCGTGCAGAATCACAGCATTCATTGGGGTTCAACTCCTATACCTGACTGAGATGCAAGGGCGAAAAGCGCCGGGGCATACCTGTTACCATCTATAAAATCCACGTAGTGGAGCGGCGATGCACGCGATACTTGCGCTCGAAGACGGGCGCATCTTCCGGGGGGACGGCTACGGAGCCGGCGGTGAGTGCTCCGGCGAGGTTGTTTTCAATACTTCGTTGACCGGCTACCAGGAAATTTTCACTGATCCGTCCTATGCCGGGCAGATTGTTGTTCTCACCAATCCTCAAATCGGCAATTACGGTACCAATCAGGCGGATGCGGAGTCGGGCAGACCGTACATTGAAGGGCTGATCGTGCGTGAGTTCTCCGCGGTGAGCTCGAACTGGCGGTCGGAGCAGGTGGCCGACGAATACCTGGAGCGGTACGGGGTTCCTGTGGTGTCGGAAATCGACACGCGTGCGCTGGTGCGGCACCTGCGGAATAACGGCGTCATGCGCGGCGTGATTTCGGTTTTCACGGAGGACGTCGAGCAGGATACCGACATGCTGGTTGCCAAGGCGCGCGCCCTGCGCAAGATGGACGGGACCGACCTGGCCAGCGTGGTGAGTACGAAAAACGCGTATGAGTGGAGGCAGCGGGAGGACGATCCGCTGCGCCATGGCAGTTCGATCCCGCAGCCGAAGTGCGATCTGCATGTGGTGGCGTATGACTACGGCATCAAGCAGAACATCCTGCAGATGCTGGGCGCCCAGGGGTGCCGGGTGACGGTGGTTCCAGCGCGGACTACCGCTGAAGACGTGCTGGCGCTGAAACCGGACGGGGTGTTTTTATCGAACGGGCCGGGTGATCCGGAGCCTTTGACATATGCGACGGAGGCGATTCGCGGGCTTGCGGGGCGGACGCCGGTGTTTGGAATTTGCCTGGGGCACCAGTTGATCGGGCAGGCGCTGGGTGGACGGACGTTCAAGCTGAAGTTTGGGCATCACGGGGGAAATCATCCGGTGAAGCAGCTCGCGACCGGGCGGGTGGAGATTACGAGCCAGAACCATAACTATGCGGTGGATCCGGACTCGCTGAATGGGAACGAGGTGGAGCTGACACACATGAATTTGAACGACGGGACCCTTGAGGGTTTGCGGCACCGGACGATGCCATTGTTGAGTGTGCAGTATCATCCGGAGGCTAGCCCGGGGCCGCATGATTCGCACTATCTGTTTGGGGATTTCCGGCGGATGATGGATGAGTGGAAGGGGCGGTAGAGAGGATTGACAATGCAGATTCAAATACCAGATGAGCTGGGCGCATGGCTTCAGCAAATGGCGACAAAGTCCGGTAAGGACGCACAGGATTATGCGAGCGAAGCGCTGCGACAGCACTTGGAGGATCGCGAGGATTATGAGCGCGCGGTGGAGGTTTCGCGCCGGGTAGGGAGCGGAGAAGAAAAAACTTACTCACTTGAAGAGGTGGAGCGGCGGCTTGGCCTGGACGACTAGGTTGACCGCGGGAGCTGAGAAATATCTAAGTAAGCTCGATACTCAGGTTGCAAAAAGAGTCACGAGATATCTGCGCGAGCGAGTACTCCCCTTACCAGACCCGCGCATGATAGGTGAGCCGCTGGTTGGCAATTTTCAGGGTTACTGGCGCTACCGGGTCGGCGATTACCGGATCGTGTGTGAGCTGCAAGATAAAGAGCTATTGATCCTTGTCATCGAAGTGGGCCACCGCAAAGACGTTTACCAGTAAGGAAAAGATGCCACGCAGGAACGACATCGCGAAGATACTTGTGATCGGCTCGGGGCCGATCGTGATTGGACAATCGGCCGAGTTTGACTATTCCGGAACGCAGGCCTGCAAGGCTCTGCGCGCGGAAGGTTACGAGGTGGTGCTGGTGAATTCGAATCCGGCGACTATCATGACCGATCCTGAACTGGCCGACCGAACTTATATCGAGCCGCTGACTATCACTTATGTTGAAGAAATACTGCGGATCGAGAGCGAATTGCTTGTTACCGAGGGTCGCGCGGGCATCTTCGCGGTGCTGCCGACGGTGGGTGGGCAAACGGCGCTCAACTTAGCGGTCGACTTAGCCGATGCGGGCATTCTGGATAAGTACGGGATCGAGCTGATCGGCGCGAAGCTGGAGGCCATCAAGAAGGCGGAAGACCGGCTGCTATTCAAGGACGCGATGGCGCGCATTGGGCTCGATGTGCCCAAGTCGGCACTGGTCGACAATCTGCGCGACGGAGTCGAGTTCGCGACGAAGCTGGGGTTTCCGGTGATTATTCGGCCCTCGTTTACGCTCGGCGGTTCGGGCGGCGGCATTGCTTATAACCGCGAAGAGCTGATGGAGATCCTGGCGCGCGGGCTTGATTTGTCGCCGGTGCACGAATGTTTGCTGGAAGAGTCGGTGCTGGGCTGGAAAGAGTACGAGCTGGAGGTTGTGCGCGACCTTGCGGACAACGTCATCATTATCTGCTCGATCGAGAACATGGACCCGATGGGCGTGCATACGGGCGACTCGATCACAGTTGCGCCCGCGCAGACGCTTACCGATCGCGAATACCAAGCCATGCGCTCGGCCGCGATTGCGGTGATTCGCGAGATCGGGGTCGAGACCGGTGGGTCGAATGTGCAGTTCGCGGTAAACCCGGCGAATGGGCGTATGACGGTGATCGAGATGAACCCGCGGGTGTCGCGGTCGTCGGCGCTGGCTTCGAAAGCGACCGGGTTCCCAATCGCGAAGATCGCGGCCAAGCTGGCGGTCGGCTATACGCTCGACGAGATCCCGAACGACATCACGCGCATGACGCCGGCTTGCTTTGAGCCATCGATCGATTACGTGGTCGTGAAGATTCCGAAGTGGCAGTTCGAGAAGTTTCCCGAGGCCGATGAGACGCTGAGCCCGCAGATGAAGTCGGTGGGCGAGGTAATGGCGATGGGCCGGACGTTTAAGGAAGCGCTGATGAAAGCGGTGCGCGCGCTTGAAACCGGCAAGCGCGTCGGCGCGGAGACGCTCGATCCGAAGCAGCTTACCTACCGGCTGGTGACGCCCCAGCCGGAGCGCTTGAACTATATCCGTTTTGCGTTCAGCCGCGGCATGAGTGTGCGCGAGGTGGCGCGGCTTACGTCCATGGACCCATGGTTTCTGCACCAGATCAAGGAGATTACCGACGCGCTCGGCGGGCTGGCCGGCACCACGCCGGGGCAACTGCAACCGCAGCAATTACGCAAGGCCAAGCGCATGGGCATCTCCGACGAGCGGCTTGCGGAGGCCTGGAACCTGCCGGGCCATCCAGGTGTCGAGCAGGTACGGCAGCAGCGGCATGCTGCGGCCATCAAACCGGTGTTCAAGCTGGTCGATACCTGCGCGGCGGAGTTTGAGTCGAGCACGCCTTACCTGTATTCAACTTACGACGAAGAAGACGAAGCGCCCGCGACGACCAGGCGCAAGGTCATCATCCTAGGCTCGGGACCGAACCGCATCGGGCAAGGCATCGAGTTCGATTACTGCTGCTGTCACGCGGCTTTCGCCTTGCGCGACGACGATTACGAAACCGTGATGGTGAACTGCAACCCGGAAACCGTTTCGACCGACTACGACACCAGCGACCGGCTGTACTTTGAGCCGTTGACGCTGGAGGACGTGCTGGCGGTGTATGAGCATGAGGCCTCGGCCGGCGCGGAGATCGGGATGATCGTGCAGTTTGGCGGGCAGACGCCGCTGAATCTCGCGCTGCGGCTCAAGGCCGCGGGAGTGCCGATACTCGGCACCAGCCCCGAGTCGATCGACCTGGCGGAGGATCGCAAGCGCTTCGGCGAACTGCTCGTGGAACTCGGGATTCCACAGCCCGCGGCCGCGACGGCGACGAGCGTGGAAGAGGCCCTTGCCGGAGCGGACGGCATCGGTTACCCGGTGCTGGTGCGGCCTTCGTATGTGCTGGGCGGCCGCGCAATGGTAATTGCCTATGACCGCGCCGCGGTCGCCCGCTACATGGCCGAGGCGGTCGAGTATTCGGGGGAGCGCCCGATCCTGATCGATCGCTTTCTCGAGGACGCGGTCGAGGTCGATGTGGACGCATTGTGCGACGGAACCGACGTCGTCATCGCCGGCATCATGCAACACATTGAGGAGGCGGGCATACACTCGGGCGATTCCTCCTGCGTACTGCCTTCGGTCGATCTCAGCGCGGCTGTTCTGAAAACCATTCGCGAGTACACGCGCAGACTCGCGCTGGCGCTTGACGTGGTGGGCCTGGTCAATCTCCAGTTCGCGGTGCAGAGGGAGAAAGTGTTCGTCATCGAGGTAAATCCCCGTGCCTCGCGCACCGTGCCCTATGTTTCAAAGGCAACCGGCGTGCCGCTGGCAAAGATCGCTTCGCGCCTGATGACCGGGCGTACGCTGCGCGAGTTGCTGCCCGAGCCGGTCGCGAGCGGGAAGGACCTGAGCACCGGACGTTACTACTTTGTGAAGTCGCCGGTGTTCCCCTGGAGCAAGTTCCCCGGCGTGGACCCAGTACTTGGTCCTGAAATGCGCTCGACCGGGGAGGTGATGGGGGTGGCGGATAATTTTGGGGAAGCGTTTGCCAAGGCGCAGCTGGCTGCGGGCCTGAAGTTGCCGGTGCGTGGGACTGTCTTTTTCAGCGTGAACGACCGGGACAAGCCGCAGCTTGTTCCGGTGGCGAAGCAGTATGTGGATCTGGGGTTTGCGCTGGTCGCGACCGAAGGCACAGCGGACATTCTCCAAGCGGCGGGGCTGACGGTCGAGCGAGTTTTCAAGGTGAAGGAAGGCCGGCCCAACGTGGTCGACCTGATTAAGGGCGACCGCATTCAGCTCATCGTGAACACGCCGCACGGCGCGGATACGTTTTTCGATGAAAAAGCGATTCGCCGCTCGGCCGTGCAGGGCCGCATTCCCATGATCACAACCCTTGCCGCCGCGCGTGCGGCCGCCGAAGGCATCGCGGCTACCCAGCGGCAAACAGCCAATGTCTACGCAATGCAGCACTTGCATGCGGAGCTTGAGGCTGGGGCAACAACGCGTGCGTAAGCCGGCCGGGCTGCTTGCTGTCGTGGGCGCGGCAGGCCTGCTTACGGCGCAATCTGCACCGCAACAGCAAAACCAGCCTTCGCCCACTCAGCAGGGCGCCGCGGCGCTACGCGCGGGCAAGCCGTGGGAGGCGCTCGCGCTGTTTGGACAGGCGATCGCCGCGGACCCGCAAAATGCCGCTGCGAACCTGCTGGCCGCCTCCGCGGAGATCGCGCTCTACCAGCCTACCGATGCCCTTCAATATGCAGAACGAGCGCAGGCGCTGGAACCGGGAAACTGGAAGGTGCACACCACGCTCGTAACGGCCTATGCCATGGCGGGCGACACGGCGCATCGCGATGCGGAGCGCGCCATCCTGCGGGAGGCGCATGAAAACCCCGCGCTGCCCGATGCGCGCGAGACAAACGGGTTTCTACTCGATATGTTCAAGGCGGGCCGGTACCGGGTCGAGGCGGTCGAGTACTTTAAGCCGCTCGGCCGATACAACACCTACTTCCGCTTCATCGTGCGCAGCGGCTCCGGCAAAGACGCGGGAGCTCCCGTGTGGACTATTGAGGTCGACAGCGATTCGCTGAACCAGTCTTCCTGGGCGCAGGCCTACCCCCGGCAGGCGAAGGAAGGGCAGCGGCAGTTCCAGATTGAAAGCGCGCAGGGCGCGACGCATACCGAGTACAGAACGTTCTCCGGAGCGCCCAGCTATGACTACATCAAGCCGCAGGTTGTCAAAATCGTCGAAGCGCAGACCGAGCCTTTTCCAGGCGAAGTGCTGGGGCAGTAGGCGGACAAGTCTGGCGGCTCTAAAATAAACCCATGCTGCTTGAAGGAATCTTTCCCGCTGTGACCACGCCTTTTTACGGCAATGGCAGCCTGTACCTGCGCAAGCTGGAGCACAACGTCGAGCGTTACTCGCGCACCCCGGCTTCCGGGTTGGTGGTGCTCGGTTCGACCGGTGAAGCAGTGCTGCTGGACGATGCGGAAGCACGCGAGGTGCTGCGTACCGCGGCGCTGGCCGCGGCTCCGGAAAAGGTTTTGCTGGCCGGGGTAGGGCAGGCGAGCGCGATTGCAACGATCCGCATGGCCGAGTTCGCCGCGACTGCCGGCTACGACGCAGCGCTGGTGCGCACACCGAATTACTACGCCCCGCACATGTCGCCGCTCGCGATGCTGACGTACTTTCGCACCGTGGCCGATCACTCGCCGATCCCGGTCGTGTTGTACAGCATTCCAAAGTTCACGCATTACGAGCTACCGGTTGGGCTGATCGCCGAGCTGGCGCATCACGGCAATATCATCGGGCTCAAGGATTCAAGTGGCAATGTCGAGCGCATCGCGGCGGCCACGGCGGCTACGCGAGAAGCGCCGCGCCGCACCGTGACGGTGACTCCGGTGTTTGCCCCCGTGACCGGTCGCATGCAGGCCGCTGCAGTCGTGCGTTCCGGACCGGCGGGGAGCCTGGTCACGATTGCCGGCCAGGGCGGCACGGCTGTGGCCCAACCCGTTGCAAGCACGTTGCGCACACGTACACGCGAAGTGGGCTTCCAGGTACTGTGCGGCGCGGCCGACAAACTGCTCGCCTCGCTCGAAGCGGGGGCGAGTGGAGGTGTGCTGGCGCTGGCGGCATGCGCGCCGCAGGCTTGCCACGAGATGTACATCGCCTGGAAGGAAGGCGACGGGCCGCTCGCAGCCGAAAAGCAGGCGCGCCTCGTGAGCGCTTCGGGGACGGTCGTGAACCAGCTGGGTATCCCAGGCATCAAGCATGCCTGCGACCTGAACGGCTACTTCGGCGGGGGCGGGCGGTTGCCCTTGCTGGGCCTCACAGGAGAGGAACGGGCGGAAGTGGCGGGCGTGATGCGCGATCTGCGGAATTAGGTGTAAGGTCCAGGCATTTGATGAATTGAGAGTAAATCTGTCGGGGTCGTGGGTCCAGAGTTTGCCGATGTATTTGCAGAGCGTGCGGCCTTGCAGCGTCTGGAGCCGTCGGACGAAGTTGTAGGCAGCGAAAGGAGGCGATCAAACGCCGCCACCACCTTTCCCAAGGACCACAAAACCCTTTAACCATGGCTGCAAGAGTCGCAAAGTTAGCAGATTGATTAGTGTTGCCGAAAGGTAAAAGGAACACTGATGACCACAAGGCAATCCCCGAAACAGGTACTCCAAACCTTCTACGAAGCCGAAGCAAAATACATGCAGACCAATGGTCCTGATGGAAAAGCCGCCTTCGACGAGATAGCCGCGACTCTTGATCCGGCAGTGGTGCTGCATCAATCGCCCGATTTGCCCTTCGGTGGTGAGTACGTCGGACACAAGCGATACAAGGAATGGGCTGTTGCAATGAGGTCGATTTTCGACAAGCTCGAAGTCGGTGAGCAGGAGTTCTTTGAAAAGGATGACAAAGTGATCGTAACGTGCCGCTTCAGGACCCGCTCGCGTCAGAATGGGTCTGTGCAGGATTTACCTATGGTGCAGATCGTTACAGTGAAGGATGGCAGGATCACGGATTTCCGACCGTTTTACTGGAACGTACCCGAGTACCTCGCTGCCGCGCAGACCCGCAAGACGTAGACCGTAAGCGTAGGAGAATGCTGTGAGATCACCCGATCAAGACGCAACGCGCTGCGAATCAGATATGGAAGCAGGCGACGCCCCCCACACTTGCGAAACACAGGCTTGATGAAAGCTTAACGTACAAAGCAGAAAACACCGCGCCTCGCATGTACATCGAACGGGCACATGAAGCTTGTCATCTTCGGACTCGCGCTTTCGTCTTCCTGGGGTAATGGACATGCAACGCTTTGGCGCGGCCTGCTCCGTGCTCTTGCGCAGGGGGGGCACTCCATCACCTTCTTCGAGAAGGATGTTCCCTACTACGCGAACAATCGTGACGCGTGGCCCCAGCCTGCGAACGTCGAGCTCGCCCTCTACACAAACCTGCAGACTGATGAAGCACGGATTGCGCGCGAGTTGCGCGACGCGGATGCGGCGATCGTCACCAGTTACTGCCCGGAAGGAGCCGCGGTCTGCGATCGCGTCCTTGACTCCAGTGTTCCTTTCACCTGCTTTTACGATCTGGATACGCCCGTTACTCTCGATGCGCTCGACGGTGGCCACGCGGTCGATTACCTGCCTGCACAGGGGCTCGGCGGCTTCGATCTTGTACTCAGTTACACGGGCGGCCGTGCACTGCGCGCGCTCTCGATCCGGCTCGGCGCCCGCAAGGTCGCGCCCCTTTACGGCTTTGTCGATCCCGAAGCGCATTGCCCATCCTCGCCTGACCCGGCATTCATAGCCGATCTTTCCTATCTGGGCACCTACGCCAAGGACAGGCAGCCGCGGCTTTCCGAATTTCTGCTCAAACCCGCGCGGCTACTGCCCGAGCGGCGCTTCCTCATCGGCGGCGCGATGTACCCGAAGGATTTCCCCTGGGAGCCGAATATCTACTTTGTTCGCCATGTGCCACCCGAACTGCACCCGGCTTTTTTTGCCTCCAGCCGTCTCACGCTCAACATCACACGCGCCGCCATGGCCGCGTACGGCTGGTGTCCTTCCGGGCGCCTGTTCGAGGCAGCAGCCTGCGGAACTCCGTTGCTCAGTGATGTGTGGGAAGGTCTCGACAGCTTTTTTACGCCGGATGAAGAAATACTGTTTGCACGCACGGCCGACGACGTGCTCGCCGCGTTGGACCGCACACCTGCAGAGCTCGCGCGCATGGCGCGTCGCGCTCGGGAGCGCGTCCTCTCAGAACATACCGCCGCACATCGGGCGCTGGAAATTGAGCAGCTGTTCAGCCATGCGGCGACGCCGGTCGCCGCCCAAAGCTGAGACGCGCCGTGTGGGGAATTATTCCCGCCGCTGGCCGCGGTAGTCGCATGCAGCCGCTAGCATTCTCCAAGGAACTGCTGCCGGTGGGCACGCGCACGGAGGTGCATGCATCGGGCATCGTCGAGCGACCGCGCGCGGTAAGCGAATATCTGCTCGAGCGCATGATCCGCGCCGGCGCCACGCGGCTTTGCTTCGTTATTTCGCCCGGCAAATCCGACATCCTGGAGTACTACGGCGCAAGCTTCAATGGTGTGCCGATTGTATATGTGGTGCAGCCTGCGGCGGCCGGTTTATGCGACGCTATCTTCTGCGCCGCGCCGGTGATTGGCCCCCAAACTATCCACGACGAAGACAACAATGAAGAAATCCTGCTCGGCCTACCCGATACGGTCTGGTTCCCCGAAGACGGTCTTGCGCTGCTGCCTTCGGGAACCCTCGCGTTTCTGCTTTTCCCGGTGGACCGCCCGCAGCTCTTCGATGCGGTCATTCTGGATCAACATGGGACAGTCCTGCATATCGATGTCAAGCAGCCCGAGCCTGCGTCATCGCTGGTGTGGGGCGCGGTGCGCATGCCCGCTGTTGTGTTCAATGCGCTGCGCGCGCTGTGGCAAACACCGGAGCGCCGCGATGAATACCTGGGCACACTCGTAAATGCATGGCTGGCCGCAGGTGGGCAGGCCGTAGGCATCGCCGCGGGCACGCATTATGTCGACACAGGTACGCCGCACGGGTTCCGCGAAGCTTTGCGACTACTCGACGATCGTAACGGCACGCGGTAACGCTTCATGGCGTTGTCCACTTATGCACATTTCTTTGGGCAGTTGCGGAAACATCTTTTCGTGCATTGCCATCCCATGCTGTGATACACACATGCAACACTCGCACGCGCTTGCGGCAAAGCAAACGCGGCGCACATATGACGGGGGACAGGGACAATGGCTCTTTCAAAAACAACGCAGGACCACGACGAGATTCGCCAGTGGGCAGAAGCACGCGGGGGCAAACCCGCGGAAGTGGCAAGCACCAGTGAAAACGGCACGGGTATTCTCCGCATCGAGTTTCCGGGCGCTCCCCACGCGAACGACTCAAGCCTCGAAGAGATTTCGTGGGACGAGTTTTTCGAGAAGTTCGACAGCAGCAATCTCTCGCTGGTGTACCAGGACGTAACAGCCGAAGGGGCGCAAAGCAACTTCAACAAACTGGTGCATCCGGAAAACATCAGCCAAAGCGCGAAAAAGAGCACACGCAAAACAGCGACGAAGAAAACGGCTCCCACGAAGAAGGCGCCAGCGACGAAGAAAACTGCGGGAGTGAAGAAAGCAGCGGCTAAGTCCACAAACGGCCGAGGCGCGAGCAAGAAAACGGCTCCGGCAAAAACACCCGCAAAGAAAAACGGGAGCAAGACAGCAGCCAAGAAAACAGTCGCAAAGAAAGCTGCAACCAGGGGCACGGCAACTAAAAAAACAGCAGCCAAGAAAAACGCGCCCGCAAAGAAAAGCTATGGACGCACGGCCGCTCCGGTAAAGAAGACAGCAGCTAAGAAAATCGCAACCAAGAAGACAGCGGCAAAGAAGACGGTCGCGAAGAAAATAGCGCCTAAGAAAACAGCGCCTAAGAAAACAACGAGAGCCGGTGCGCAGCGGGGGGCCGTAGCCATCAAGAAGAAGTCGGCTGCGGCAAAGAAAGGCGGCCGGCGCACATAAGGTTTCGCACTCGCTGGGTCTGGAACAAACGGCTTTGCGCATCCCGGCGAGCCGTTTTCCTGTGGATGCGGCCACTGCTACACTCGTGAAGATCTCGAAAAGGAGAAATGCATGGCTGATGTCACGATTACGGTTCGACCCAACGGATCATTTCGCGTAGAAGGTCCTATCAAACTGGTCGACGGGAATGGGGCCGAGTGGGATCTCGCGGGCAAGCCGGCCGTCTCGCTATGCCGCTGCGGCGCCTCTACGAAAAAGCCGTTTTGCGATGGTGCTCACACAAAGATCGGCTTTGCAGCAGCTGAAGCCGCGGTTGTCGCGCAGGATCCGGCAGCAGCCCAGGCCGTCAAAGGTGACAATGCACCGAAGGCCGCGCCTAACTCATAAGAAGCGTCAGCCGGGGAGCGGCATCCATCTAAAACACTATGAATACTGCTCCCGACCGCAAGTTCAAGACCAGCAAACTTCGTTTTATCTCCCACCTGGTGCGTGAATCCCTGTTCACGCCGATGCGCGGCGGCCAGCATATGCCGCTGCCGACAGGCCCGGACGAGATTGGCATTACCTGGATCGGGCATTCCTCCTTTCTGATCGAGATAGCCGGCAAGCGCATCCTGGTCGATCCTGTTTTCGCGAGCTACCTTGTTGTGCTCAAGCGCAGGCGAAAACCCGGTGTGCGCCTACGGGACGTACCGCCCATCGATCTGGTTTTGTTGACGCACGCGCACATGGACCACCTGAACCTGCCTTCGCTGGGCGGCATCGTGCGCATCAACCGTCGCCACGGCGCACCTGCGCCCGTCGCGATTGTGCCCAAAGGCGTTCAAGATCTGGTCGGGAAATTTGGCTTCCGCGAAGTACGCGCGCTTGAACCCTGGGCCTCCACCACGCTTGGCAGCCTGACGATCACCATGACGCCGGGGCGTCACTGGGGCGCGCGCATGTTCAACGACACAGAGCGCGGCTTTGGCGGCTATGTGGTCGAGTCCGGCGGCCGCTCGGTGTATCACTCCGGCGACACCGCCTACTTTCCCGGCTTCGCCGCCATCGGCCAGCGGCTGCACCCGGAGATCGCGCTGCTACCGATCGGCGCATACTTCCCGGACAGCTTCCGGAGTGTGCACACCAGTCCTGAAGACGCGCTGCAGGCTTTCCATGACCTCCGCGCACAGATCATGATTCCGATGCACTACGGCACGTTTCGGCTCTCGCTCGAGCCGATGGAGGAGCCGCCAAAGCGCCTGCTTACCGCCGCGATCAGCGCCGGAGTTGCAGACCGGATTTCACTGCTCGAGGAAGGCCGCACCCAGCTATTCCCCCCACGCGCGGCTTCGAACGAGGCCGCTGCAAGTTAGGGAAGCCTACCGCGCGCACTCTCCTGTATCCTCCGTGAAGCCGCGCTCCGGCGCTGCTTCCCTATAAGGCAGGAATGAACATGCGGCTCAACTCTCTCCTATTGAAAAGCGCGCTGGTCGGCGCGCTCGGCGGTCTGCTCTTCGGCTTCGACACTGCCGTCATCTCCGGCACGACACACCAGCTCACGCAGGTATTTTCACTTTCGGCGGGCCAGCTCGGACTTACGGTTTCAATCGCACTGTGGGGAACGGTAATCGGCGCGCTTACATCGGGCAGCCTGGGCCAGCGTATCGGCGCGCGGGAGGCGCTGCGGCTGATGGCGGTACTGTACGTCATCTCCGCCCTGGGTACGGCGCTGGCTTGGAACTGGGGCTCGCTGCTCGCGTTCCGCTTCATCGGCGGCCTCGGCATCGGCGGTTCGTCCGTGCTGGGGCCGGTGTACATCGCCGAAATGGCGCCGGCGCGCATTCGCGGTCGCCTTGTCGGCCTGTTCCAGATAAACATCGTCATCGGTATCCTGCTCGCCTACGCCTCGAACTACGCGCTGGAAAGCGCACACCTGGGCGCGCACCTCTGGCGTTGGGAGCTCGGCATCGCGAGCCTGCCCGCCCTGCTTTTTCTCGCGCTGCTCTTCGGCGTGCCCCGTTCCGCACGCTGGTTGCTCACGCGCAATCGCGTCGATGAAGCCCGTGCCGCGCTCGGCCTGCTCGGCTCGCCTGATCCCCAGGCCGAGGTCGACGAACTGCGCCAGGCCATCCACGCCGACGCCGCCCACCCCGACGCCCCGCTGTTCACCCGCAAACTGCGCCTGCCCATCTTTCTCGCCGTCTCCATCGGCCTGTTCAATCAGCTCGCCGGTATCAACGCGATCCTTTACTACCTCAACGACATCTTCCGCGCCGGCGGCTTTTCTTCCATCTCGTCCGACGAACAGTCTGTCCTGATCGGCGCCATGAACCTGCTCGCCACGATGCTCGGCATGAGCCTGATCGATAAGATCGGGCGCAAGACGCTGCTGCTCATCGGCTCGGTCGGCACCGCTCTTGCACTCGCCGGCGTGGCTGCGGTCTTCTACACGCAGCAGCATCGCGGTGCCCTGCTGTGGCTGCTCGTCACCTACATCTTCTTCTTCGCCATCTCGCAGGGCGCCGTCATCTGGGTCTACATCAGCGAGGTCTTCCCCACGCGCGTTCGCTCCAAAGGCCAAAGCCTCGGCTCCGGCTCGCACTGGGTCGCCAATGCCGCGATCTCGTTTGCATTCCCGGTCATTGCAAAGCATTCCTCAGGCGCGCCGTTCGTGTTCTTCAGCGCGATGATGGTGGTCCAGTTTTTTGTGGTGCTGTTTGTCTATCCGGAGACCAAGGGCGTTTCGCTCGAGCAGCTTCAGCGGCAGCTGGGCACTGAGGCGTAGCCCGCCTTCTCCCTTTGTTCGCTTATAATCGCGGTAACGCCGGCTGCCTTTTCACCTCGTGAACGGGCCTTGCTTACGCGGCAGCGACAACGGTTTTCCGAAACATCAAATGCCTATGATGCAGGTCCAGCAAAAGCTCGAAATCCTGGCCGACGCCGCTAAATATGACGCCTCCTGTGCCAGTTCCGGAGCCAAGCGCAGCGGCAACGGCAAGGGCGTCGGCCACTCCGGCGGCATGGGCATCTGCCACAGCTATACCCCTGACGGCCGCTGCGTTTCCCTGCTTAAAATCCTGCTGACGAACTACTGTACCTACGACTGCGTCTTCTGTGTCAACCGGGTCTCGAGCGACGTCAAGCGCGCCCGCTTTACTCCGCAGGAAGTCGTTGACCTCACGCTCAATTTCTATAAGCGCAACTACATCGAGGGCCTGTTTCTCAGCTCAGGCATCATTCAGTCGCCCGACTACACGATGGAGCAGCTCATCGAGGTCGCTCGCACACTGCGTGAGGTGCACAACTTCGGCGGCTACATCCACCTCAAGGCGATCCCCGGTGCGAGCGAGGCATTGATCGAGCGCGCAGGCAAAGTCGCCGACCGCCTCAGTGCCAACATGGAATTGCCCACGCAACAGGATTTAGTCCAGCTCGCCCCTGATAAGAAAGTCGATGTCATCGAGGGCACGATGGCGCAAATCTTCGAGCACAAAGCCGAGGCCGAAGAAGAAAAGAAGCGCACACGAAACGCGAAAAAGTTTGCGCCCGCGGGCCAAAGTACGCAACTCGTTGTAGGCGCGACGCCCTCGACCGACCAGCAGATTCTCGCCACCGCCTCGCACCTCTACAATAGCTACGACCTGCGTCGCATCTACTACTCCGGCTTTAGCCCGTTCCCGCAGGGCGACGCCCGGCTGCCTCTCAAACCGGCACCGATGGTGCGCGAGCACCGCCTGTACCAGGCCGATTGGCTGATGCGCTACTACGGCTTCCGGGGTGAGGAACTGACCACGCCCGAGCAGCCGAATCTCGACCTGACCCGCGACCCCAAACTGACCTGGGCGCTCGCCCATCGCGAGTTTTTTCCCGTCGACGTAAATAAGGCAACGCGCGAGATACTGTTACGTGTGCCCGGCATCGGCTACCGAAACGTCGAGCGCATCCTGCGCATCCGCGCCTATCACCCACTCTCGCTCGAAGACCTGCGCAAGCTCAACGTGCGCCTCAAAACAGTTTCACCCTTCGTCACCACCACCGACCATCTTGCACCTACACTTGCGCTCGACTCAGTTTCGCTTCCCGAACAGGTGCTGGTTCCCGCGCAAATGCAGCTCTTTGATGCTGCGGCAGGCGCAAGCACGGGTCAATTGTGAGTCTCGGACTCGCGTACCGCGTCCGTATCGCGCCAGAGTTCGCGGCGTGGCGTGACGAAGCACGCCGGCTCTTGCGCGATGGCATTGAGCCGGATCAAATCGAGCTTGTTGATGAGGAGAACGACAATGCCCTCACACTCGGCTTTGCTCAGGCGCCTGAGCCGAGTCCGCGGCTCGCCATTGCGCGGCCCGGGGTTTCCAAAGCCTTTCTCGACCTGGCGGAAATCGTTGCGTGCCACAGCGAGCCTGAGCGTTGGCAGATTCTTTATCGAGTCCTGTGGCGACTACAGAATGACCGCTCGCTCATGAAGCACGAACTGGACGAGGACATCGCCCGCATGCGCCGCATGGACCAACAAGTGCGCCGCGACCTGCACAAGATGCACGCATTTCTGCGCTTTCGCATGGTCGAAGAAGCGGGCCGTGAACACTACATCGCCTGGTATCGGCCCGATCACCGCATTCTTCCACTCGCCGTGCCTTTTTTTGTCGAGCGCTTCGCCGTCATGCAGTGGACCATCCTCACCGACCATGCCTCCGCAAGCTGGGACCCCACGGCGCGGCGCATTGCCTGGGGTCCTGGCGTGCCGCGCTCGCAGGCCCTCGCCGTACTTCCGGAGAACGACGAACTGGAATCCATGTGGCGCTCCTACTATGGCTCTATCTTTAACCCGGCACGGCTCAACACTCGTGCCATGAGGTCTGAAATGCCGGTACGCTACTGGGCCAACCTGCCCGAGTTACAGATCCTTCCACAACTGCTCAACGACGCGGACCGCCGCGTAGGAACCATGATGGAACAGCAAAGCTCCCTGCTCGCGAACACCTACGTTCCTGAACTCCACACTTTACCCATCCTGCGTGAGGCGCTGCCCCGCTGCGAGGGCTGTGACCTGTACAAACCTGCCACCCAGGCTGTTTTCGGCGCGGGCCTTACCCACGCCCCCATGATGCTGGTCGGCGAGCAGCCGGGCGACGCGGAAGACCGCGCCGGCGCGCCTTTCGTAGGTCCAGCAGGCAAAGTACTCGACCAAATCGTCGAGGAACTCGGCTTCGACCGCAAGGAGATGTACGTCACGAATGCCGTAAAACATTTCAAGTTCGTCGAGCGCGGCAAGCGCCGTATCCACGAGTCGCCCAACCTGCGCGAGATCACTGCCTGCCGCCCCTGGCTCCTCGCCGAACTCGATGCCGTGCAGCCCAGGGTTGTGGTCTGCCTCGGTGCTTCCGCGGCAAAATCGCTGCTCGGCGCGAAATTCGCGCTTATGAAAGACCGCGGCAAGGTCGTTGAATCCCCCTACGCCCGGCATGTTATCGCAACCATTCATCCATCGGCCGTGCTCCGCGCCGAGGGCGATAGCAAGCGCGTACTTTACGAGTTCATCAAGCAGGATTTGCTGCTGGCCGAACAGATCGCCATGCGCGAGGCGAGCTGACTAATATAAGCCGGATTGCTGCCGAAGCCCGCGAATCGACTTACATAGCAAGTGATACTGGACTTAACTGAACCGCAACAGAAGAGGACCCACATGTCAACTTGAAAATGTGGGTCACCAGTTACTGGACGAAATAGATAGGTGTTCTAGAAGTTCACCTTCGGCGCATTTCGCGAACCCTGCTCCGCTTGGAAGTAGTCATTATCTGTGTGGAAACCCGCGATCCCCGCCCACAGGCTCGCCGGGAACTGCTGGATGTATGTGTTGTAATCGCGAACGGTCAGGTTATACCGCCGGCGCTCGACAGAAATGCGATTTTCCGTCCCTTCCAGCTGGTCCTGCAACGACAAAAAGTTCTGGTTCGCCTTTAAATCCGGATAATTTTCGCTGATGGCCAGCAGCCGGCCGATCGCACCATCCAGTCGGTTGTTCGCCGCGATCTTGCTCGCCGGGTCCTGCGCATTCAGCAGGCCCGCGCGCGCATTTGCGATGTTATCGAAAACTGCCTCTTCATGTTTCGCATAGCCCTTTACCGTACTTACCAGGTTCGGTATTAGGTCAGCACGCCGCTGTAACTGCGTGTCGATCTGCGCAAACTGCGCTTGTATGTCGTTATGCTTGGCTACCATGGTGTTCTTGGCGCTGACATAATTCAGCAATGCAATCACAACAATAGCAATCAACCCCAAACCCAGTATCGATCCACGCTTCATGCAAATACTCCCTTTGTGAGCTCATCTTAAAAACTGCCGCCGGCGCCGCCGCCACCAGTGCCGCCACCGCCAAAACCTGAAAAACCATCGCCGTCGTCATCGTCCCGTCCCCTGCCTCCGCCTAAGCCGCCGCCCAGGAACATGCCGAGCAAAAACGGCAACATGCCGGTACGCGCTGCCAAGATCAAGAGCAGGACCAGAACGCCGGCCGTGATTGCCATTTGCCCCGGACCGATATGAGAGCCGCGCTGGATGGGAGCAAGCTGCGCGCGCCTCACACGCAAGGTCACACCCGCATCCTGGGCGACAAGGCCAGCCACCTGCTCGGCCCCCACGGTCAGCCCTTCATCGTTCTGGCTTACCCGCAGGTACTGCTGCATTTGCCGGCCGATGATCCCGGCTTTTTCATCCGTGATCACACCTTCAAGGCCGTATCCTGTCGAGATATACCACTTCCGGTCCCCGGTCGAGACCAGAATGATCACGCCTCGATCAGAACCCTTCGCACCTACCTTCCACGCGTCCTCAAGCTGGACCGCGTAGTCGGCAATGGGCTCACCATCTGTGTTCCCAACGGTAACTACGGCCATCTGCGCATGGGCTTGCCGCTCCAGTGCCCCGCATATCGCGTCGATATGCTGCGTTGTTTCGGCAGAAAGCACGTGCGCATCGTCGCTGACGTAGTCAGTGGGACGCGGCAGGTCCTTGACTGCCTGCGCCTGCATCCCGGCACAGGCGGGGAGCAGGAGCAGCGCTGATAAAGCAAAAGTAAACCTGGAGCGATGCATGCAATGACTATTGTACGGAATGTGAAAAATTGCGCACACGTAAAAGCGCCCGCATGACAGCAGGCGCTTTTCTCGATAGCACTTTAGTATTTTTTAAGACGAATTGCTTTGGTAGTAATTCGTCGTCAGGTTACGAACTCTGCTGTGTTTTCTGGAGTTGCTCAGCCTTTTGCAGATGCATGTCGACAATTTGTGAGCCCTGGCTGGCAGCGCTCTTTTCATCCGGCAACTGCCCATTGCTGGCTTCGTTTTTGAACTCCTTCAGATCTTCTTTGTGATCCGCAACCATTACCTGGACATACGCCTTGTCAAAGGCAGTGCCATCCATTGTCTTGAGGTGGTCGTAAATCTTCTGATCCTTCCTGGAAATATCGGTCGGCGGCGTTACACCAGCCTGCGAAGCGACCGGCTTCATCTGGTCGTTGAGCTTGGTATGATCGTCGATCATCATCTGTGCGAACTGTTTGATCTGATCGTTGCTGCTTTTCTGCATGGCAAGCTGCGCTGTCTTAATCTCGAAGTTGCTGCCCTGCGTGGCTTTTTTCAGAAACATTTTGTCCTGCATGGAAGCCTGACTATTCATGCCCGACATGGAGCTCGCCGAGTTCATGCTGTTGGGCGTGTTCATCCCGCCTGATGTATTTGCCCCGGCCGAGGGCTGCTGCGTGGCGGAACCCGTGGAGCCGCCCCCTGCTTGCGCTATCGCCGACCCGGCTCCCAACGCTAAAACCACGCCCAGCATCCCCGGCTTTGCTAACAAACGCATTTGCTTGATCATCGATTCCTCCAAAATACCTTCGGCTGCTTTGCAGCCACATCTTATAAGGCGCAGAATTTGGCAATTGTGTTGCCCGCACCCGCAAATGCCGCTTTGGTAAACCAATGCTTGTTCTCTGCATCCTGCATTCAGCAAGCAATAGCGTGTCCGCAATAGTTCCCACATGGAACATTCTTCCCTTCGCTCCCACTCAGCAAGCACTTCCAGGGCATTATCCTCAAGTCATGAGCACCCCCGTAGTCACGCCCCCGGTCGCCCGCAAGGACCCGCACACCATCGCCCTGCACGGCCACACCCTCCACGACGAGTACGGCTGGCTGCGAAACAAGGAAAGCGAAGAGGTTCTCGACTATCTTCGCGCTGAAAACGCCTACACCGATGCCCTGATGGCGCCCACGCAGGCTGTCCAGGAAAAGCTCTACAGCGAAATGCTTTCGCACATCAAGCAAACCGACGTGAGCGTACCCACGCAGGAAGGCGCGTACTGGTACTACGCCCGCACTACCGAGGGCTCGCAATACCCCGTGTACTGCCGCAAGCCCGGCACCCGCGAAACATTTGAAGCTGCTCCGGAAGAGGTCATCCTCGACGTGGAAGCGCTCGCGGAGGGGCAAAGCTTCATGGCTGTCGGCGGCATGGATGTCTCCGACGACGGTAACCTGATGGCTTACTCGACCGATACGACGGGCTTTCGCCAGTACACGTTATTCATAAAAGACTTGCGCACCGGCGAGCTGCTGCCGGAGCGGGTCGAGCGGGTCGGCTCGATCGTGTGGGCCGCCGATAACCGCACCATGCTTTACACGGTGGAAGACGAGGAGCAGAAGCGCCAGTACCGGTTGTTCCGTCACGTGCTGGGAATGCCGCACACGGACGATGCGCTGGTGCTTGAGGAAGAGGACGAACGCTTCAACCTGGGCGCCGGACGTACGCGTGACGGCGCGTACATCGTCGTCGAAAGTGGCAGTCACACGGCCAGCGAAGCCCGCATGCTGCGCGCCGACGCGCCTGGTTCCGAGCTCACGCTTGTCGCGCCGCGTCGTGAGAACATCGAGTATTACCCGGACCACCGTAACGGTCTGCTTTATATCCGGGTCAACGATCGAGGACGCAACTTCCGCCTTGTAACTGCCCCCGTGGCAACGCCGGATGTAGACCACTGGACCGAACGGATCGCGCACCGCGACGACGTGATGCTGGAGGATGTAAGCCTGTTCGCGGACTTCGCCGTCGCGAGCGAGCGGCACAGCGGCCTTGAACACCTCCGTGTCCTGCACTTCGCCGGCGAGGGCGCGGAGATTGCGCGTGAGGCGGAGATTCGCTTCCCCGAACCGGCCTACAGCGTGCACCTGAGCGGTAATCGCGAGTTCCACACAGACCTGCTCCGCTACAGTTACACATCGCTGGTCACGCCCGCCTCGGTCTTCGATTCCAACGTGCGCACGGGTGAAAACACGCTCAGAAAAGAGCAGGAAGTGCCGGGCGGCTTCGATCGCGCGCTCTACGCCTCGGAGCGCATCGAGGCGATCGCGCCGGATGGGGTCAGGGTACCGGTCTCGCTCGTGTACCGCCGCGATATGCGCAAATCGAACGAAGGCCCGCTGCACGTCTACGGGTACGGCTCCTACGGCTACGCCCTGCCGCTCGGGTTCAACTCGAACCGCCTCAGCCTGCTCGACCGCGGGTTCGTGCTGGCCTACGCGCACATCCGCGGCGGCGGCGACTTAGGCAAGCCCTGGCACGATGCCGGACGCTTGGGGAAGAAGCGCAACACCTTTACCGACTTCATCGCCGTGACGGAGCACCTGCTTGCCGCAGGCTACGGAGAGTTGGGGCGCGTGGCGATCCAGGGCGGTTCGGCAGGCGGATTGCTGATGGGCGCGGTCGCAAACAAGCGCCCCGACCTATTTCGAGCTGTGATTTCGCAGGTACCATTTGTGGACGTGATGAACACGATGCTCGATGCTTCGCTGCCACTCACTGTGCCCGAGTACGAAGAATGGGGAAACCCGAACGAGCGCGAGGCGTTTGAGACGATGCTCAGTTACTCGCCGTACGACAACCTGCGGGCCGCAAGTTATCCAGCGATGCTGGTCAAAACGTCGCTCTATGACAGCCAGGTGATGTACTGGGAGCCGGCCAAGTACGTCGCCAAGCTGCGTACATTGAACACCGGCAATCAACCTATCCTGCTGCACACGAATATGACCGCAGGCCACGGCGGAGCGAGCGGGCGGTATGACTACCTCAAGGAGATCGCGTTTGACTATGCGTTTTTGCTGCGAGAGCTTAGGAGCGGGACATAAGATGGAGTAGTGACGAATACCATCTATTGCCCCTACACTGATGAAGACATACTTCTTACACAGAGTAGTCCCGAGCACATCATTCCTTTGGCACTGGGTGGCTCGGGTATGTTCATGCTTCCCGTTTCAGCAAGCAGCAATTCAAGTGTTGGATCTGAAATTGACGGAGCGTTAGCGAATGATTTCCTTGTAAAGCTTAAACGCGACGAACACGGCGTAAAAGGCCACAGTGGTAAAGCCAGCGGGTATGTAATCAGCAACGCTGCAGACGCCCAAACTGGTGAGCCATTGCGAGTCACAATGAGTCGCAGGGAGGGATTTCAAGTTTGGTCTCCGAGAGAGAAACTGGACCTGACTGGCCAAGGAAAGCAGGTATCCATCAAGATTCAGCTAAAAATAGACATACCGATGCGTTTTGTTGCGAAGGTCGCCCTTTCAGCCGGATATCTGGTTTATGGGAATCTTTTCCGGACGTCAGTCGCACATGAGGAACTAAGAACAATCATGAATCTTAGACCAGAAAGAATAAGCGATTCCAAGCTGAAAGATATGAAAGCGAGAGTTGATGATCGCTTTCGCGAACCTGAGACAAGCAATGACCATATAATCCGCTTGGTTTGTTCCTCAGTCGATCCCGCTTCTATAGTTGCCTTGATCCCGGATTCTACCAGCTTCAGAGTTGCCGTGGGCATTCTTGGAGACTATATGGGCATGATAAGCGTGCCGGCCGATACAACCGACTTCCCTAATGCAGGAAAACTGGAAATGGGTCATATAGTCATATTGCGGCAGGGCGACTGCGAACGGATCTCTCTTCGTAGCATGTTTCAGAAAATCATAGGAGCGGCCACCTAGAGATGATGTTAAGGTAAGCCGCTCCGCGTGAAATTAGCTATTCGCTGCCCCCAGCATCCCTGCCTGCAATGTAACCAACCCCGACAAATCCTTCTTCTCCAACCCGTGCACTTCTTTATTAAATTCATCCACCTTGCTGGACCAGTTCATGGAGCAGAACTTCGGCCCGCACATGGAGCAGAACGCGGCTTCCTTGTAGTAGTCGTCCGGCAGGGTTTCATCGTGCATGGAGCGGGCGGTTTCAGGGTCGAGCGAGAGGGCGAACTGCTTGTCCCAGTCGAAGGTGTAGCGGGCGTAGGAGATGGCGTCGTCTCGGTCCTGCGCACCGGGGCGGTGGCGGGCGATGTCGGCGGCGTGGGCGGCAATTTTGTAGGCGATCATGCCGTCTTTCACGTCTTTTTCGTTGGGCAGTCCGAGGTGTTCTTTCGGCGTCACGTAGCACAGCATTGAAGCGCCGTGCCAGCCGATCATCGCCGCACCGATCGCGCTGGTGATGTGGTCGTAGCCGGGGGCGATGTCGGTGACGAGCGGGCCTAAAACGTAGAACGGCGCGCCGTCGCACAGCTCCACTTCCTTCTCGACCTGCTCCTTGATCTTATCCATCGGCACATGACCGGGGCCTTCGATCATGACCTGCACGTCAGACTCCCAGGCCTTGCGCGTGAGCTCGCCCAGCGTTTTGAGCTCGGCGAACTGCGCTTCGTCCGAAGCATCGGCGATCGAGCCCGGACGCAGACCGTCGCCGAGCGAGTAGCTGACGTCGTATTTCGCCATGATTTTCGTGATGCGGTCGAAGTTTTCGTACAGGAAGTTCTGTTTATGGTGCGCGGTCATCCACTGTGCCAGGATGGCGCCGCCGCGGCTCACGATGCCGGTGATGCGCTTCGCGACCATCGGCACATACTGGATCAACACGCCGGCGTGGATCGTGAAGTAGTCGACGCCCTGCTCGGCCTGTTCTTCGATTACCTCAAGGTAGAGGTCGATGTTCAAGTCTTCAACACGTTTGACGCGGGTGAGCGCTTCGTAAAGCGGCACTGTGCCGATAGGCACGGGCGAGTGACGCAGGATGCGGTCGCGAATCTCCGGGATCGCACCGCCGGTCGAGAGATCCATCACCGTATCGGCACCGTGCTGCACGGCCATGTGCAGTTTGCGCAGCTCCTCGTCGATGTTCGACGTGACAGCGGAGTTGCCGATGTTGGCATTGACCTTGCACCGGCTCTCGATGCCGATGGCCATCGGCTCGACTTCCGGGTGGTTGATGTTGGCCGGGATGATCATGCGCCCGACCGCGATTTCAGACCGGATGAGCTCGGCGGAGATGTTCTCGCGCCGCGCGACGAACTCCATCTCCTCGGTGATGCGGCCGAGGCGCGCGAAGTGCATCTGGCTCACGTTGGTGTCGCCGGATCGCGCGGTTTCGGCGCGGCGAGCGGTGATCCACTGGGCGCGTGGCTGGAGAATTTCGGTCGCTCGTTCGGGCGCTTGCACTGATGTGCTCATCCGGTTGCTCATCGTTTTCCCCTCAGACAGACCGCGTGCGAACGCGCGGGCTTGTTCCCCTTCATGATACGCAGTTCGATGCCGCACCGCCGTCAATGTTTGCGTCGCTTGACTGACAGCCGGGGCGGCTCCTACGCTGGTGGAAGCGCTATGCCCTCCCTACACCTGAAAGCCCGCCCGCAGTCCGTTCGGATCACGCTTGCCATCGTCATTGTGCTGGCGGTTGTCGCCTACCTGGCCGTGACCGGCGCGCAGGCGAACAAGAGTTATTACGTCACCATCAACGAGCTACAGGCAATGGGCGGCAAGGCCTACACCAGGCACCTCCGCGTGGCCGGCAATGTGCGGCCGGGCTCGATCAACCACCACGGGGCCGGCGCGAATTTCGTCCTGGTGGAGAATGACAGGAAACTGCCGGTGGACTACAGCGGGACCGAGCCGCCGCCCGATACCTTCAAAGACAATGCGCAGGCGCTCGCGATCGGCACCTACGGGCGCGATGGCGTGTTCCACGCGACGGAGCTGCAGGCCAAATGCGCGTCAAAGTATGCGCCCGCGCCGGGAAGTACGCCGGGGGCAAAACCCGGAACCCAGCCCGCCAATGCTTCCGCAACCAGAACGACAGCCGCGCTCGTTCCCGCTCACTAGTCGACCCTGCTAGGCTTGAGCGGTGCCCTACCTCTACATCGACAAGCTATTCAACGAGTTGCGTGACGAGCTGCTCTCCGCGATGCACGCGGCTGCGGACCGGGAAATCCGCACCGGACAAAAAGTTGATGTGAACCGGCTGTTCCGCGCGTTTACGCGGGCCGCGGTAGGTAAAATGGCGAACCCGGTGCGGGTGTCAGACCGCTGCCTGGAACTGGCGCCGCCGGGAACGAAAAAAGGCGCGGGGCGCGGGGCAGAGTGAGTTTTTGCCGAGTTCCAGACCCGGCTCAGGATTTTTGACGCGACTCTGCAATCCTCGCCACCCACTCGTCCGCAGACTCTCGCCTCTCGCCTGTCCGGGCAAACAGGATTGGCTCCTCGGTGCTGTCGGTGGTCACTTCAATCCCATATTTTTCGTCATCGAAGTGGACGCGCCATGCGAGCAGTTGCTCCGGCTCGACGACCCGTTCTCCACGCTGATTGTCACGCACCCACAGGCGTCCCGTTTTCCCTTCGATGGCGATGTGCTTGGCCGCATGCGTGGGATTGAACCCCGGCACATGGAACGCTGCATGACCCTGCTTGATGTTGAGGGCCGGTTGCCGGAGCGCGAGAACGAGCCCGGTAACTGCCACTGCGAGCCCGAGCAGCAATACCACGATGGAGCCCGGCCTGCCCACCTGACCAGTGCTCAGGAAGCGGCCTGCGACAACGAGGGCCACGGCGCCGATCGAGACTATAACAATGCCTGCCAGCCTTCTGCTCATGGTGCATGTACTCCTGCGTGGTGAACTGGGCCTGCTCTCAGAAGGAAAGGCCGACACCAGCAATCCTACCTGTGCGCGACGCCATTGCTGTAAGAACATCACGCCGAGGCCTGGCCCTATACTGTGCTTTGCAATGGTGAGCGCCGCCCAAATCCGCTCCGATGTGCTCCCGGTTGCCTTACGGGACGTGTCACACATTTTCAGCGGCAATCCGGTGCTGCGGCATGTGGATGCGGATCTGGAGCCCGGGCGCTGCTACCTGCTGCTGGGCGCGAATGGCGCGGGCAAGTCGACCTTGTTGCGCATCATCGCGGGGCTGCTGCGGCCGTCATACGGTGAAGTGACGGCATGGGGTGAGGCGCCGGAGGCAATGCGCGAGCGGATCGGCTATATGAGCCATGCGCCGATGCTTTACGACGAGTTCACCGGCTTCGAAAACCTGCGTTACTTCGCGGCGCTGTATGCGCCTGCGCTGTGCCTTTCGCCGGGAGAGGCACTGGCGTCCGTGGGGCTCGATGGGAAGCTGAAGAAGCCGGTGCGGGCGTACTCGCAGGGCATGCGGCAACGGTTGTCGCTGGCGCGGGTGCTGCTGGCGCGGCCCGATCTGCTGCTGCTCGACGAGCCTTTCTCGAACATGGACACGGCGAGTGCGCAGACGATGCTTGCGCTGCTGGCGCGAGAGCGAGACCGGGGCTGCACGATTGTGCTGACGACGCACCAGCGGGAGCTGGCCGAGCCGCTTGCCGACGAGTTGCTGCTGCTTGAGGATGGCGCATTGCTGCGCGTGCTTGTAGGTTCTGTATGAAGACCGCCAAAACAAATGCGGCGCGACTGCTCGATTCGCTCGGCATTCCCTACGAGTTATTGACTTACGAGGTCAACCCCGACGACCTGGCTGCCCCGACCGTGGCGCGGGAGCTCGGGCTACCGCCGGAGCAGGTCTGGAAGACGCTGGTTTGCGCGCTGACGCCGGGGAGCGGGCATGTGTTTGCAGTGCTCGCGGGAGCGGATGAACTGGACTTGAAGAAACTGGCTGCCGTCACGGGCGCGCGATCGGCCTCGCTGGCGCCGCTCAAAGACGTGCTTTCGCTGACTGGGTACGTTCGCGGCGGGGTGACGGTGCTGGAGGCGAAAAAGGCTTTTCCGGCTTTTGTGGACGAAACGATCGAGTTGCATGAGCGCATCAGCGTGTCAGCCGGGCAGCGTGGGTTACAACTCTGGCTCACGCCGGCGGACTACCTGCGCGCGACCGGGGCGCGGCTCGCCGACATCGCAGGCAAGCGCCTGTGAGTCGGTACTGGCGCGCGGTATGGGTGCAGCTCGCGAAAGACCTGCGGCTCGAGTGGCGCTCGAAAGACGCGCTGAACGCAATGCTGTTCCTGGCGCTGCTGGTGGTGGTGCTGTTTTCGCTGGCATTCGACCCGACGCGGGCGCAGTCGCGCGAGATTGCGGGCGGCATCCTGTGTGTGGCGATCCTGTTTGCCGCTACCGGCGCGCTGAACCAGGCGTGGACGCGCGAGCTGCGCGGCGGGGTGCTGGACGCGCAGCGCATAAGCCCGGCGCCTCCTTCGGCGCTGCTGCTGGGCAAAGTGCTGGCCAATTTCCTCTTCGTTTCGGTGGTGGAAGTGGTCTTGGCGCCACTATTTACCGTGTTCTACAACCTGGACGTAAAAGGGAATCCCGCGCTGCTGCTGGCGATCTTGCCGCTGGGCACCTGGTCGCTGGTGGGCAATGGGGTGTTCTTCGCTGCACTTTCAATACGGGCCCGCTCGCGGGAGCTGCTGCTGCCGCTGTTGTTGTTCCCTATTTTTATCCCGGCGCTGCTGGCCATGACCTCGGCCGCAACGGCGGTGTTTACCGGCGACGGCGATCCGATGCTGTGGGTCAAAATGCTCGCCGGCTACGACGTTGTGTTCACCACCGCCGCGGTGCTGCTGTTCGGCCTGGTGCTGAACAGTGAAGGGTAAGCGCGGAAGGCTAGCTGGGATTGGTGGTTTGGGATTGCGAGTGCGCGTGGGAGTGCAGCAGCGCGGACGCGGACGCAATGACCATCCAGGCGCCGATGATAATGGCAGCCAGGGTCAGAACCAGGCGTGCGCTGCGGCGGTCACCGGAAGCCGGTGTCTTTGAGAATCTCTGCCCAATCCTCAATTGTCCCGCGATGCCAATGCCAAACAATACGACTCCGATGATTAAGACAAGCGTCGCCATCGTTCCCAAACCTCCAGTTTCGTTGTTCCCATGGGATGCAAGGGAAGGTCAAGAGAGCCGCACACGACGGCTTTACACTGAATGCAGGGTGAACAGGAGGCGGCGTGAGACTGCTGCGAACTATCTGGTTACTGGCGACGCTTCTGGTACTAGCGAACGGGCTGCGCGTGGCGTTATTCGTTGTGCCGGCGGACGCGGCGCAGGGCGACCTGAGCCGGATCTTCTACTATCACTTCCCTGCCTGGATTGGCACGTCGCTATTTTTCGCGCTCAACCTGCTGGGGTCGGTCGCTTATCTTGCGCTGCGGCACCGCAATCGCGCCCGGGCACTGCAGGCCGACGCGCTCGCTGTCGCGTCGGCGGAGATGGGCGTGGTGTTCTGCACGGTCGGCCTCGTGACCGGCTCGCTGTGGGGGCGGGCGGCCTGGGGTATCTGGTGGACCTGGGATGCGCGGCTTACCTCCACGCTGATCCTGTGGCTCATTTATCTCGCCTACCTGCTGCTGCGTAGCTTTGCTGCGGAGGGCGCGTCCAATAGATCGAGTGGATCCACGCGCACGCTGTCGGCCGTGATGGCGATTTTCGCCTACCTGGACGTGCCGCTCGTCTATATGAGCACGCGCTGGTGGCTCACTCAGCATCCCGCGCCGGTGTTCGCGGGGGTCCCCGGTACGGGCGTGGACGCGAGCATGATGCCGGCGGTCTGGTGGAACATGGCCGGCTGGCTGATGTGGGGGCTGTTTGTGGCCGCGATGCGCTACCGAAGTGTTTTAAGCAGCCAGCGTGCGCAGGATGCCGAGGCGCAATCACTATTACGAACCCTGTCGAAGCGGGCCATACAAGGGCTGCCGGAAGGAGATCGGGCATGAATCATTTCTGGGCGACGTACACGCAGGACATGCCGCACCGGCATGTCCTGCTAAGCTATGGGTTTGCATGGCTGATCCAGCTTGGCTATCTGGCTTCAGTGGTAGTCCGGTCGAAGCGCGGCTCGCGTCTTTGAAACGACTTCCATAACGATTCCTGCTGAACGGGAGCGCAAACGCGGAGTAAACTGGACCGCAGAGGATTTTTCCATGCTTGTCGTCATGAAGTCGCACGCGACTGAGGAGCAGATCGCCGCGGTATGCGAGCAGATCGAGCGGATGGGACTGCGCCCGCATCCGCTGCCCGGGGCGCAGCGCACCGCGATCGGGATTACCGGGAACAAAGGTGAGATCGACCACTCGAGCCTGTCCGAGCTTTCGGGTGTGGGCGATGTAATCCGCGTTTCGAAACCGTACAAGCTCGTGTCGCGCGACGTAAAAGAAGAGGACACGATCATCCGCTTCCCCGGCACGAACATTACGGTGGGCGGACGCGACCTCATGGTCATCGCCGGCCCCTGCTCGATCGAAACACGCGAGCAGGCGTTCAGCACGGCAGATGCCGTTGCGGCTGCGGGCGCGCAGTTCTTCCGCGGCGGGGCGTACAAGCCCAGAACGTCTCCCTATGCATTTCAGGGGCTCGGCGAGGAAGCGTTGACCATCATGGCGGAGATCCGCGAGCGGACCGGCATGCGCATCGTCACCGAGGCGATCGACAGTGACGCGCTGGACCTGGTAGCCGACTACGCGGACGTGATCCAGATCGGCGCGCGCAACATGCAGAACTATTCGCTGCTGCGGGCCGCCGGTCGCAAACGCAAGCCGGTGCTGCTGAAGCGCGGCATGTCGGCAACGCTTGAAGAACTGCTGATGGCGGCCGAGTACATCATGAGCGAGGGTAACTACGAAGTGATCTTGTGCGAGCGCGGCATCCGCACCTTTGCCGACCACACGCGCAACACGCTGGACTTGAGCGTGGTGCCGGCCGCGCAGCAGCTTTCGCATCTGCCCATCGTGGTAGACCCGAGCCATGGCACGGGCAAGCGCGACAAGGTGCTCTCGATGGCGCGCGCCGCGGTCGCCTGCGGCGCCGATGGGCTGATCGTCGAGGTGCACAACCAGCCGGATCGCGCGCTCTCCGATGGCGCGCAGTCCCTCTACCCGGAGCAGTTCACGCAATTGATGGATGAGGCTTCGCAAATCGCTGCGATCGTGGGCCGCAACGTGCCCAGAACCGTGCACGCGAGTCAGACGGCTAGTGCCTGAGGGGCAGAGTTCAGGAACAGGGCTGCGCGAATGCGCGACCCTGTTCCTATTTAAAACAGAACACTGAACTTGCCGGCTTGTCGATAGCGTAGAGTGTCAAGAAAGAACATGCGTTTCCGCCCTGCGTTTCACTCCATGCGCGCATTCCTGTCGTGCTTCAGCTCCCTCGCTCTTCTGCTCGTACCCGGATGCCGAACCGGAAATTTCCCCGAGTATTCGGCGAATTACCGCGAGTACGCCTATGTCGCGAACAGCGGGAGCAACACGGTATCCGTGCTCGACCTAGTGCACATGCGGCCGCAGGCCGTGCTGCAAGTTGGCGCGCACCCGGTCGCACTGGTCACGAGCCCTGTGCGCAACGAGGTCTATGCCGTAAGCCAAGGTGCCGCAGGTGGAAGAGGAACGCTGGCCATTCTCGATGCGGAAAACAACCGCGTGGCCAGAACGCTGCCTCTCGGGAAAGCGCCCAACGCGTTAGCCATTGATCCGCCTGGGGCTCGACTCTACGTCACAAATACCGGCTCCAACAACGTTTCCGTTGTCGACCTAAAAAAGCGGCAGGCGATGGGCATGACGGGTGTGGGGGAGGCACCCGACGCCATCGCCGTCTCGCCCGATAACACGACGCTGGTGGTGGCGAACGGGGGGAGCGGGAGCGTGAGCCTGATGGATGTATCGGAGAGTGCGCTGCCACGGCTTCGAGCTTCATTTTCCGGCTGCCCCGGCGCTGGCAGCATCGCCGTACTTCGGGATTCCAGCAAGGCTTTCATTGCCTGCTCGGGCGGTCACCAGGTGATGGTGCTTGGCCTGCGCGGCTCAACGCTCGGCCGGTCCCGAGGCCTGGGGATCGCGGAGGAGGACCGCTTGCTGGCCGTGCTCGATGTGGGCAGAGCCCCGGTACGCCTGGTTTTGAAGCCGGACGGCGGCGAAATTTTTGTCACCAATCATGACTCGGACACAATCTCTGAAATCGCGACCGGGACCAACGAAGTGGGCGGGGCCTCGCTGATCGGCAGTCGCCCCAGCTCCGGCGTGGTCAGCGCCGACAACAGCCTGCTCTGGGTAGCGAACGAGGGCGCCGACACGGTTGCCGTGTACTCGATTGACGATGGCAAGCTCATCAACACGGTGCACGTCGGAAGCGGCCCCGGTCCCCTCGCATTTTCAGCGGATGAGCACTTGCTGCTCGCCGCCGACACACGTTCGGGCGATATCTCCGTGCTGCGCGTATTCAGCCGGAATTTTCATCGCGAACCGGTGTATGGAACGCTGTTTACGCTGTTGCCGGCCGGCAAGAACCCCTCTGCGATTGCGGACAAGGCCTTTCAGGTTCCGCGTTAAAAACGTAGGGTAGGCAAGGTGATGTTGGGCCATACGACGCTCGGAAAGCGTGGCTCTCAGCCCGCAATGCGGCTCGATCTACGTGGTAAAGTAGATATCGTCCTCAGCCTGTGGACATGCGGAGAGTTGGCAGAGCCCGGTTGAATGCACCTGACTCGAAATCAGACATAGTCGCAAGGCTATCGGGGGTTCGAATCCCTCACTCTCCGCCATACGCTTACAGTCAATAGGTTAGGCATCTGGTTACCACGACGGCTACCAAAATGCGGTTTAGCACGAGTGACTTGATATTTGCCTTCAAGGCAATAACTGATGCAGTAGCCCCTGCTATTCGACTTTACATTCGCGTACGTTGCCCAACGGCACCCGGATTTCGCTCTTCCAGTCTCCGGGGGAACGGCCGCTTGCGCCCTCAGTTTGCGACGGTCGGCGGCTAGCCATAACACTGTCCCGAGGCGTGTACCACTTGCGTTTTGCCAGAGGTGGAAACGCGTCTGGGAAAAATGGCGACGGCGATCGGCTACTTCCATATCGACATCGCCGAGGTTCGCACCGAGCAAGGCAGACTGTACCTGTTTGTGGCTATCTACTTGCCTTAAGGGCTCTGGTCGCGGCCGTTCGCTACACGGTCATACCCGCTCACCGACAACGGCATCCACTTCACCTCGTCCGGCAACAGCTGCTCGGGGCCGCGTCTGAAATTCGGCTGGCCCTGGATCGCGGCGAGCTATTCATGGCCACAGCTTCGAATACGCCTGCGCGGGAGAACGACAGCGACCACCGGCTTACCAAGCCGAAACACCCCGTATCTGCAAACCAGACCAACGGACAGGTCGAACGCATTGAACCGCATGCTCAAGGACGCCCCGGTGAATCGCTTTCCTTACAAGACAGACGACCCGCTTCGCCAACACCTGGCCAACTTCGTTGCTACTTTTTACTTCGCACGCAGACTCAAAACCCTCAAAGGCTTGACTCCCTGCGAGCTCATTTGCAAATGCTGGACCAAAACCCAGCGCTTCAAGCTAAATCCACCCCATCAAGCTTTGGTACTATACAGCTAAAATAGCATCCGAGCCATTTGCGGTTACGGGAAAGAATTCACCACTCGATTTGATTAGCTCGGGTACAACGTCCAGATCCACACCAGTTGAACCGGCGGTAACAGATGGAATAAGCTTTTGGGGGGGATTCACGTCCACCATGGACGAGCCGAGCGACGCATCGAGGCATTGGTTGCACCTTCTCCAAAACATGTTGGATTCGCCGGGAATCGGCAAAGTGCCGCTGCGTCGCACCGAAAGCAATCGCGACGTTGCTTTTGCGCAAGTTATCCAGAAAGGGCGCGGCGAAGGCAAGCTCGTACTTCCAGACCGTGGCGCCGTGCCACCGCCCAGCATTCGGCTCCCCAGACCGCGGTATTCGAAACTTCTGTTTGACCCCAACCTCGCAACCCTCCACGGTGCAACCCAGGATCTCTCCACTTGGCGGTTGGGTGTGCGATTATCCTGATATGGCGCTAGGGATTGCGGCTTGCCGTATCGGCAGCAACAGAGCCTGATGCAGGCAGGAGTATGCCGTTAATGAAGGCCTGTGAACTTTCCGTGAAGCTCTGCAACTGCTACTCCGGTACTGCCTGAGTCTCCGTTATACATCCGAGCTTCAGGAGGCGAGCGCGAATCGAGAACTCCGTCCGACCAGCCTGGGCGGCCAATACTTTGGCACCCAAGCCGGACTGAAACTGCTCAGTCAGCCGCTTCTCTAGCCTCTCGGTCCAGGCTTTCCCATGGTTTTCAGGTCTTGGAGGCTGCTTGCTGTGAGCGCGGCCCTTTTCCGTGCTCGCTGCATGATTGCGGGCTGCTGACTTGACCGGAGATCGTGGCGCCTTCACGAGATCTGCCGCGCTCGATGGCAGGTTTCGCGCTCTCAGGGGCTTGCCAACGACTGCCTGCCTGATGGCGAACTCGTGCTGTTCCATTTGTTCAGTAATGGGTGATTTTCCGCGGCGAAGCGCTGCACCCACTCAGTTTCCGACCTTAATGACTCCCCCAAAGTCGCCGTGGTTTCCAGCCACACGATGACGGGTGTGATTCCGCCATTTACTGCGTCAACGTCCAGGTCTTATGCTTTCTCCGGCAATCCTCGGTCGCCTGCGGCCATCTGCTGATTTGCGCAATGAAACTGCTTTGGCTTTTCAAAATCATAAGTCTGCCCCACATAGACGAAAGGGCTAAACCGGGGGTCGATGATTCCGTTAGTCGTAAATGTTCTGGTGAGGGACCGCGATACATGGGCGTAATGGACTCCCGTGCTCCGTCCAAGCAAGTTCTTTTGTACTCTCGAAGCGAAAATCCTTATTCCAGCGCCGGATTGCACCGGGCATTGCGGATCTGTGATGCGGCAGGCGGCTGAGATATGCAGGATCCCATGCGTCGGCAATCTCCGCGCGCTGTGCTTGCCAGGGAGTGTGCGGATCCGACGCGCTGAGGCGTTACAGAAGGGCTTCACCGAAGTCGACGCACGTGTCCTCGATTAATGCGCTGTCGTCCGAGAGAATCCAGGCACGCTCGAGTGTGTGCTCCAGCTCCCGCACATTGCCGGGCCACCCGTAATCATGCAGCTTTTCGCGCGCTTCAGGGCTCAGGTATTTCGCTGGCTCGTCTGCACCGAGTGTGCCCAGAGTATGCGCAATCAGCGCGTCGATATCGGCATGGCGCCCCGCAAGCGGCGGCGTCTGGACCAGAAACACGGAGATGCGGTGCAGGAGGTCCAGGCGGAACGTACCTTCCGCGGCCATGGCGCCCAGCTTGCGGTGTGTCGCCGCCACCACGCGCGCGTCGATGCGAACGGCTTCATTTTCGCCCACTCGCTGGATTTCACCGCTTTCGAGAAAACGCAGCAGTTTGCTTTGCACAGGCAGTGGCAGCTCGCCGATCTCGTCGAGGAACAAGGTTCCGCCGGCGGCCGCTTCAATCCGCCCGATGCGGCTGTTCGTGGCTCCGGTAAAAGCGCCGCGCGCATGGCCGAATAATTCGGCTTCTACCAGCGCTTCCGGTATCGCGGCGCAATTAATTGCGATGAACTTCTCGGCCGGACGCCCGCTAAGCCGGTGAATGGCCCGCGCCACCAGTTCCTTGCCTGTTCCGGTTGGACCATGCACCAGCACCGCTGTTTTGCGATGTGCTACGAGCCGTATCCGGCGGCTCACTTCAAGCATGCGAGGATCGCTGCCGATAAACTCCGGAATCGCGGCTTCCCTGGTCGCTGAGAGCGCGTGTTCGATCCGGCGCTTCCCTGGCGCCTCGCTCTGCACGAGCAAAGAAGCTGCTTGTGCGGTTTCGGCACAAGCAGGCGTTTTCTGCTTCAGAATGGCTTCGCGCGGCTCCTCACCTCGCTGTTCCTCAACGCTGCTATTTGGTTCCTGCTGGTCCATGCGATCCTGCGCTTGCCGCAAGGCATGCAGTGCTTCGGCACGGAAAACGCCTCTCGCCGGAACCGCCCCGATATCTGTCCCGTCTATCGCCAGCAAGTCGAGTGATCCGTAGTGTGCGCGGAGTTCCCGCACACACTCGCGCACCTCAAGGTCCGGGAGCCAGGAGTCGAGGATGCAAAGAGCTGGAAGTTCCTCGTCCAACAATGCGAACATCTCTGCCGCCCCGCCTGCCTCGCGCACCGCCCAGCGCAGGTTGCACAGTTGGGAAACAAGCGCGTGGCGCAGTGCCTCGTCGGCCGTCGCGATGACCGCGCTTCGGCTTTTGACTCCGTGCGTCGGGGGTGGCGCGGGGAGGTGCGGAAGGTTGGCGATTACGGCGACGATTGAACTCATGACTTGCCTCGATCGAAAGAGTATGGGGTTATGCGTGAGCGTAGGCGTTCCGAGATGCACTCGGGGCAAAGACTTGCGGGGGAAGATTGTTAAGGTCAGGGAGGTTCGCCAGGCGAAATCCTACCCCTCGCACCGTTTCGATGACCGGCGCAAAGCTCGACAGGCCGAGCTTGCGCCGCAGTGCCGCAAGGTGCACGTCCACAATGTTTGTCTCGACGGGCTTGCCGTCCCAAACTGCTTCGCGCAAGGCAACGCGGGACACTGTCGCGCCGTTTGCGAGCAGAAGCTGCTCGAGCAAGGAAAACTCGCGATTTGTCAGGGAAACCGGCACGCCCGCGATCTCCACCAGACGGCGTGCGCGTACCATTTCCAGCGCACCACAGGTGAGCGATGGTGCATCTGCGGCCGGTACGGAAGCGTTTGCCTGGTTGAGCAACTCGCGGGAGGCCCCCTGGCGCCGGAGCATGGCGCGGCACCGCGCACGCAGCTCGCCGAGCGAGAATGGTTTTTGCAGGCAGTCGTCCGCCCCCATATCCAGGCAGGCGATCCGGGTTTCCCCGTCCGCGCGGCCGCTCAGCACAAGTACCGGGCAAAGCGCGGAGGCTTGTCGAACCGCCAGCAGTACCTCTGTGCCGGAAAGCCGAGGGAGGTCGAGATCCAGAATCAGCAGATCCGGTTCCCGCTGGAAGAAGGAGGCTAGCGCTGCTTCGCCGTCGTGCGTAATTTCGGCCTCATCGCCCTCCCCGCACAGGCTCTTCCGAAGAAAGCTGCTCAGGGCTCGATCGTCTTCCGCAATCAGAATGCGCATCGCTCGTCCTCCGCACCCCCAAACTAACTGCTCTATCCCCCTCACCCGCATTATTTTCGCATCGCTCAAGTACACGATTCCCTATCTGGTTTGTCGAACCGATCCGCGTTCCAGATTGGGAATCGCGCCTGTTCGAAACGGCAAAGAAGACTTGACGGGAATATGCGGGATACTTCTCGCGGGCTGTGCTGTTTTGACGCAATCCTTGCAATTCGCTTTTTCTTCGCTATAATCGGAGCACTATGGCAGTGACCCGCAGACAGAAAGAGGTACTGGATTTTATCGGAGGCTTCGTGGAGGACCATGGCTACTCTCCATCGTTTGAAGAGATAGCACGGGGGCTCAGCCTCAAGTCCCTGGCCACCGTCCATAAACACATCACCAATCTACAGACCAAGGGTGCGTTACAGAGGGGGCACAACCGAAGCCGGTCCATCGACGTGCTGCCGATGCCTATTCCCGTTGCGCGGGCGCAGCGTGCCGTATCCAGCCGTGAGCGGGTGTCCGACCGCATAACGGATCGCTTCACGGATCGCTTGCCGCTCATGGGCCGCATCGTTGCCGGATTGCCGGTTGAGGCGGTGCAGACCAGCGAATGGATTTCCCTGTCCGACATTGTCGGGAGCAAGGAAGCTTTTGCTCTGGAGGTCCGCGGTGACTCCATGCGTGATGAACACATTGTGAATGGCGATTACGTTCTGGTGGAGCGGACCAGGGCGGCTCGAGACGGGGAGATCGTAGTGGCCCTGGTGCGTGGCGCGGAAACGACTTTGAAACGATTCTACGTTGAGGGCGACACGGTGCGATTACAACCGGCCAATGTGGAGATGGACCCTATCTTTGTTCCTGCCGGGCAGGTTGAGGTGCAGGGTCGCGTCCTCGGTGTCTTACGGCGCTACTGACGAGTTGCAGGTGCGCGGACAATGGAAAAGGCCCGGAGATTATCCGGGCCGCCGCTCACCTTACAATATCGCCTACTGCGCTGCGCTGCTTGCAGCCATGAGTTTGCTGACGGACTTTGTGATCTGATCTTTTGGGACATAACCAACAATCTGGTCGGCCAGCTTGCCATCCTTGAAGAGCAGCAACGCCGGGATACCACGGATATTGAAGCGCGCCGGGGTTGCCGAGTTGCGGTCCACATCCATTTTCATCACCTTTAATTGCCCGCTGAAATCTTTCGCGACCTCATCGACGATTGGCGCCAGTGCCTTACAAGGACCGCACCAGGCTGCCCAAAAATCCACCAGTACCGGCTGCTCCGACTGCAAGACTTCCCTATCGAAAGAGCTGTCATTTACTTCTGATACGCCTGCACCTACCATGCTTTTCTCCCTTTGAACACTTAAGTCCCAACCGGCTTCGCAAATCGGTCGAATCTTTACCTCGTTCAATAGATGCGCCATAGGGCGGGATGGTCGCAGAGGCAGCCTTACAGTGGATAAGCGCCCGTGCTCACCAAGCCACGGGCGCAGGAGCAGCCCTCCCCCAGAGCTGCCCACAGCGCCAACATAAGTGGACAACATGCTGTGTGTAAAGAAAACTTAAGTTACTTACCGGAAAATGTACTAGTTGAGAACAGAGAAGCGAGTGTTTCGCGGGTTTGCCCGATGTTGCCCAGCGAAGCTCCCTCGCGGGCGAAGGCGCATGGCAGCAGTTCAGGCAGGGGCAGAGCGCCTCCGTTTGGATTTTGCGGATTGAGAACAGCCGCTCTGACGCGGCTGCTCACATCGTCAATCACCTCCGGGCTGGACAGGAGCAGCAGCACACCGGGGCCAGCGCCGCTCAACGTGACACTGAGGATCCCGGGGGCGCCGGCAAGGGGCAGCAGTCTAGGCAGCAGGGCACACACCCCTTCGCGAAAGGGCTGGTGCAGCAGATCGGCGGTGGCCGAAAGGAGCAGGCTTGCGTCGCCCTGGGCAAAGGCGGCAACGAGCAGCGCAACATTCTGGAGATTGTGCACGACGCTCCCGCGCCCGTACTCCGCGGGCAGTACGGCGCGTGAAGCAGTGGTGGCAAGTCCCTGCCCGGGAAGCACCAGCAGGGCATGCCACGAGGTGGGCGGCGCGATGGAAACGGCCTGCACGCCCCGTGGTCGCGCGTCGACTTGTGGTGGCTTCCCGACTTCAGGGGAAGTGTACCCGGCGGCCACAAAACCGCCCAGGCAACAGGCGGCTGCGTTGTCCGGATGGCCTTCCAGGGCGGCGGCTTCTTCGAGTACGCGGTTGCGGCTCCAGCGCAGCCCGGCGAAATGGACGGCCAGGGCTACGGCAGCCAGGCGCGAAGCCGCGGAGGAGCCGCAGCCCATACCGAGCGGAATGCCGTTCCTCACGGTAAGCGCCAGAGGCTGCGGCTCTCCGGCTGCGTATTCGGTCCAGACTTGCATGTAGGTGTCAAGCAGCAGATTGTTCCGGAGAGCAGCGCATACTTCCGGGCTGCGGCCACTCGCGAGGATTGCGAAATCCCGCGCCGGGGCGGCATCGACTTCTAGGTACAGGGCCAGGGCTAGGGCGAGCGCGTCGAAACCGGGGCCGAGATTGGCGGAAGTTGCGGGCAGACGCAGGGAAATGCCGGCTTCGGCTCGGTCCGATTCTGCGAGCCTAGCGAGCGCGCGGCGTGCTTGGCTGCCAGAGGCTGAGGGCTTCGCTCTCATGCTCCTGGACTTGATTCCCTCACGTCCGCTGCTCTGTTTGGGTATCATCTGCATCGATGGCGCGCAGAATTGCGTCGGCATTTGCGTCGAGGGGAACGGAATCTCGCCGGGTTGCCGCAATCGGCCGGCTGTAGGAGCCGATCTCGGCAGGCGCCAGTAGTTCCCCGCGGTGATATTCGATGGTGTATTCGGAGTCCTTGAGTGTGTGCCCAGTCAGAAACAACACCACGGAAGCGTCCGGCGCGATCTTGCCCGCGGCCTGGAGCTTTTTGAAGCCGGCGAGGGTGACGGCCGAGGCTGGTTCGCAGCCAATGCCTTCGAGGCCGATTTCGGCTTTGGCGAGCGCGATTTCGGCCTCGGAAACCTGCTCGCAGAAGCCGTCCGTCAGCCGCAGGATGCGCAAAGCCTTGCGCCAGGAGGCCGGGTTGCCGATCTGGATGGCGCTGGCACGTGTTTTGGCAGTGACGGGCTGCAACCTGTCTTCCCCCCTTTGCATAAGTCGGTAGAGCGGGTTGGCCCCCTCGGCTTGGATGACGGAAAGCTGGGGCATGCGCGTGGTCAACCCCCAGGCGAGCAGTTCTTCAAATCCCTTGCCCAGAGCGGAAACGTTGGCGAGATTGCCGCCCGGCACGATCAGGTGGTCCGGCACGTCCCACTGCATGGCCTCGGCAATTTCAAAAGCAGGCGTTTTCTGTCCTTCGAGACGGTAGGGATTGACGGAATTGAGCAGGAAAATAGGGGCGCGCCGCACCACTTCGGCCAGGACGCGCACGCAGCCGTCGAAGTCCGTCCGCAACTGAAACGTCCGTGCGCCGTAATCCATGGCCTGCGAGAGTTTGCCCCAGGCGATTTTGCCTTCGGGGATCAGGACGAGCGAACGCATGCCTGCCCGCGCCGCATAGGCGGCCATGGCGGCCGAGGTGTTGCCGGTGGAAGCGCAGGCGACCCAGCGAAATCCTTCCTCGTGCGCGACGGAAAGCGCGGCGGTCATGCCCGTGTCCTTGAACGAGCCGGTGGGGTTCATGCCCTGGTGTTTGGCAAAGAGCTGGTCATGGCCGAGCTGCCGGGCATTCCGCTTCAGGTGGTACAGCGGCGTGTTTCCCTCACGAAGGGTGATGATGTTTGCGGGGTCGCTCACGATGGGGAGCAGATCGCGGAAGCGCCAGACGCCGCTCTGGTCGATTGCCGCGGAGGATAGGCGGCGCTTTTTCCAGCGGTCGCGCAGCAGCCATGCATTATCGCCGTTGGCTGTGCCGGCACTTGGCTGGGGGTAGCGCACCGCATACAGATCGCCGCAGCCTATGCAGCGCAGATCTCCCGACAGGGAGCCGCACGCGGCAACGGTGCCGCAGCCGGTACAGTGCAGTTCATGCAGCGCCGGCATGGCCGTATTGCTGGCGATTTCGGGAACCTCCACCATGATTCTCATCACGGTCTAGCGTAGCATTGCAGCCCGGCTTCAAGTCCGGGCTATTTAGCCGAGCCGTTACGGTCGTGCCAGGCCGCCAGGGTGGCTGACTGCGAATCGAAACAAAAATCGCAGGCTAGTCGTATACTCTCGGCTATGCCTCAGATGCTGACGCCGCGCGAAGCCGCACTGCGATTGGGTATCTCCTACCCGACTATGAAGCAGTGGCTGTATGGCGACAAGATCAAAGCGACCAAGACCCCGGGCGGCCACTATCGCATCGATGAAAGCGAGCTGGATTCGCTGCTGCACAAGGCCAAGAGCCCGGAAACGCCGCGGCGCGAAATGATGCGCACGGTTTCCGGGCGGAACCAGCTTGTGGGGCGAGTGGTGGAGTTAAAGCTGGATGGCCTGTTGGCGCAGGTCAAAATCTCGATCGGCGGGCAGGTGCTGACCTCGATCATTACGGCGGATGCTGCACGGGAGCTGCGCCTGGAGGTCGGGGACACCGTGACCGCGCTTGTGAAGGCTACTGAAGTGATGGTGCTCCGGATATGAGTGCCCCGAAGTGCGCAAGCTTTGGCTGTTGATTTTTCTCTTGACTCGTAAAGGAGACCGCAATGACGCATATCACGCCCGAATGCTCGGAGACCAGACCAGACGTTCGCCTCAAAGCTTCGCGTGGCGGGTATATGCGCGGATCCGTGAGGTCTACTCCCCACTCTGAAACGCGTTCCATCCACGCGTTCATCACTGGATTGTGTGTTGCCAGCGTGCTGCTTTTTTCCCTTCCTTCGCTGGGCGCTCAGGCTGCGCGGCCCACGCTCCGCATTGCGGCGGCGGCCGATCTCCAGCCGCTTTTGCCGGACGTGTTGCGTGCGTTTGAACAGGCGACCGGCATCCACGCGGAGGCAACCTACGAAAGCTCGGCCACGCTGACGCAGCAGATTTTCAACGGCGCCCCTTTTGATCTTTTCCTTGCCGCGGATACGAGCTTTCCGCAACGGCTGATCGACAAGGGACTGGCGAGGGAGAGCAAACCGCTGGTGTATGCGCGTGGAACGCTGGTATTGTGGGCGCGCAAGGACGCGCCGGTGCTGCATGGGCTGCCACTCTCCTTCGCGGTTCTTCGCAATCCGGCGCTGAGCTCGGTGGCGATTGCAAACCCCCGGAACGCACCCTATGGTCGGGCCGCACAGGCAGCGATCGAGTCCATGCACCTGACCAGTACACTTACGCCCAAGCTACGCGTAGCCGCGAATATCGCGCAGGCCGCGCAGTACGCCGATTCGGGCAACGCGGAAGTTGGTTTTCTGTCCCTGACAAGCGCCAGCACCGCACGGCTCGAGGCGGACGGAACCTTTCTTCGCGTGCCCCCGGAGACGTACCCGCCCATTTTGCAGGGCGCGGTTGTGCTGCGGCACGCACAAAACGGCAGCGGGGCGGCGCGGCTGCTCGATTATCTGCGAACGCCCGCGATCGGCTCCACGCTAAGGCAGAAGGGCTTGATGCCGCCCCCGTAGCGGCCGCCCATGGATACACAGGCGCTGCTGCTCACACTGAGGCTTTCCGCGATTACCGCGGTGCTGCTGCTGTTGCTGGCGGTTCCGCTGGCGGCTTGGCTGGTGCTGGGTCGGGCGCGATCGCGTCCCTTGATCGAGGCTGTCGCAATGGTGCCGCTGGTGCTGCCGCCTACGGTGCTGGGGTATTACTTGCTAGTCCTACTGGGGCCGCGCACCGGCTTTGGGCGCGTCTGCGCTCGGCTGCTTGGGCATCCGCTTGCGTTTTCGTTCGAGGGGCTGGTGGTGGGGTCGCTCATCTACAGCCTGCCGTTTGCGTTGCAGCCGCTGGTTGCGGGTTTTTCGCAGGTGCCGGCGGAGCTGCTGGAGGCCGCGAAGCTGCTGGGCGCCGGGCGTATGCGCACATTGTGGAGCGTGGTGCTGCCGCTGTCTCGGCGCGCGCTGTTGGCCAGTGCCCTGCTCGCGTTTGCGCATACGGTTGGGGAGTTCGGCGTGGTGCTGATGATCGGCGGCGACATCCCCGGCGCGACGCGGACGCTTTCGATTGCGCTGCTGGACCAGGTGCAGAGCTTCGATTACGCGGGGGCCAATCGCACCGCGCTGGCACTGTTGCTGGCCTCGCTTGCGGCGCTTACGCTGCTGTATGCGTTTCGCGAGCAGGCGCGTAGCTTGGGCCGGGGCCGCGACGCGTGAGCGGGCCGCTTACGGTCGATGTCCGGCACCAGGTCGGGGCTTTTTCGCTGCAGGCGAGGTTTACGGTCGCGGCGGAGCGGGGGGCGCTGTTCGGCCCTTCAGGCGCGGGCAAGAGTACGCTGCTGCGCATCCTGGCTGGGCTGACGATGCCTGCCAGCGGAACTGTACGGCTAGGAGGGCGCACGCTGGTCGACACAGCGGCAGACCTGTGTGTGCGGCCGGGCGAACGCGGCATTGGCCTGGTCACGCAGACGCCCGCGCTGTTCCCGCATCTTTCCGTAGAAGCGAACCTGCGCTTCGGCTTGTTTTCGCTCGCGCGGGGCGAGCGGGAGCGGCGCACGGAAGAGCTGTTGCGGCGGTTCGATTTGCGGGCCCTTCGCGACCGTGTACCCGCGCGTTTGTCGGGCGGCGAGCGGCAAAGGGTTGCGCTTGCTCGCGCGCTGGCTTCGGAGCCCGGGTTGCTGCTTCTTGACGAGCCGTTCAGTGCGCTCGATAGCGCCGCCAGGTCTGCATTGTGGGATACGCTCGAGAGCTACCTGGCGGAGCGCGGGATTGCGATGCTGTTGGTCTCGCACGATGTGGGCGAGGTGTGGAGCCGGGCCGAGAGTGTGATTCGCATGGACGGCGGGGTAGCGACCGAGCAGGGTTCGCCTGCGTGCCTGCTCGGTTGGGAACGTGAGCAGGCGTTACGGCAGCTTGGCGCTCTTTAGGGATCGTTCTCTTTTGGCTGAGGGGTGCCCCACATCTCAGAAGCGAGATGTGGGCCACGCAACTTCTGTCAGTTCTGTCGTTCTTTGAAGGTCTGTCGTTCTTTTGAAGGTCTGTCGTTCTCGAAAGGGAAAACCGTCCGGTTCCACAGGGGGATCAGGCCTCGCCTACAAGCACCGGTTCCGGCTCAAGGGAGACGCCGAAGCGTGCCTGCACGCCATGGATCAGGGTGTCGCGCAGGGACAGGATTTCGGTCGCTGAAGCATCGCCGCTGTGGTTGGTTAACGCTAATGTGTGTTTGGAGGAGACGGCAGCGCGGCCTGAGCGAAAACCTTTGGGGAAGCCGGCTTGCTCGAGCAGCCAGGCGGCCGGTAGCTTGCGCTGGGTGCTTCCATCCGGCGCATTGGGCGCTGGATAGTTGGGGGCGAGTGCAGGGGCAACGGAGGCTGCAATGGCGTGGTAAGTAGAGGCGTCCACGACCGGGTTTTTGAAAAATGAGCCTGCGCTGCGGGTGTCGGGGTCGCGTTGCGGGAGCGGGCCGCCTTCAATGAGCATGCCTTTCAACCTGCGAATGGTTCGTACGGCTTCGGCGACATCTTTGAGAGACGGTTGTCCGGACGTGAAATGTCGTTGCAGATCGGCGTAGGTGAGCGAGGGTGGGGCGTCCGGTTCGAGGGCGAACTCGACCTCCGTGACGATGTAACGCCCGCAGTCGGGTTGGGTGTTGAAGCGGCTGGTGCGGTAGGCGAAGCCGCACTCCCCTGCCGGGAATGCGAGGAACTTCGCTCGTTCGCGGTCGTAGCAGCGGACCGAGGTGATGGTCTGCGCGACTTCCTGCCCGTAGGCGCCGACGTTCTGCACCGGCGTGCCGCCGACCGTGCCGGGGATGCCGGCGAGGCACTCCATGCCTGCGCAGTTGCGCTCGACTGCGCGAGTCACCAGCGCATCCCAGTCCTCTCCTGCCGCTACGGTGAATATCCGCTTGCCGGCCTGCTCGCGCTCGCGCACGCCATGGAGTGCGATGTGCAGCACTAACCCGGGGAAGCCGCTGTCGGCGACCAGAACGTTGCTGCCGCTGCCCAAAACAAAAAGCGGCAGGTTTTCAGTACTGGCCCAGGCGCAGGCCGCGGCGAGTTCGTCTTCCGTCGCGACAGGGGCGAACCAGCGTGCCGGGCCGCCGATGCCGAAAGTGGTGAAGGGGGCAAGCGGTACGTGTTCGCGCAGGGGAAAGTTTGCGTTTGCGCTCGGGTGCGTCGTGAAGAAGGGTGCGGGCATCGCTTCCCTAAGTTTAACGCGGCTGACTGCATGCGATACGAGCCGGACGCGGCGGCGCGGTTACAATAGACACATGGATGCGGCGGTTTACGCAAGCCCTTCCTTGAGAGGAGTTTTATGTATCCAGAGATTATGGTCATCCCGATGCGGGAAGAGCTGACGCGGGTGGGTATTGAAGAGGCGCGCACGGACGCCGAGGTCGAAGCGGCCCTTGCGAAGTCTGGCACAACGATGGTGGTGGTCAACTCGATTTGCGGTTGCGCGGCAGGCAAGATGCGCCCCGGCGTGCGGCTCGCCTTACAGGGCAGCGCGGTCAAGCCGGACCACTCGGTGACCGTGTTTGCCGGGCAGGACCGGGAGGCGACGGAAAAGGCGCGCTCCTACTTCGGCGGCAACCCGCCGACTTCGCCGGCAATTGCGATTCTGCGCGACGGGGAGCTGGTGTACCTGATGCAGCGCTATGCGATCGAGGCCAACACGGCCCAGGCGATCGGGGGCGAGCTGCAGCGCGCATTTCAGGAATTCTGCGCTACAGCGAATGCCTAAGCTTTTCTAGCCAACAAAAGCCCGGCTTACGCCGGGCTTTTTATGTCCTGCATTTCCATCCTGTAAAACGGTTAGGTGCTCTTGACGTTGCCGTTGAGCCCGGCTGGGAAGAAGCCGCCGCGCGTGACGCCGATCTTACCGACCGCGCCGTAGACCACCTGCAGCACCTCGGATGCGTTCCGTGCCGTGTTCAGACCGGTGATGCTGCTGGTGTTGAACATGGTGGTCGCTCCCAGCACCGGCGGACGGTCGAACTTATCCACTGCCGGCGAGCTGATGCCCTTCATGATGCAGAACTGCCGCAGAGCCGACTCATGCTGCCCTTCGGCGTCATGGATCAGCGCGGCGTAGTTCACTGCGGGGATGCTGCCGGTGAGGTACTGGATGCCGCCCTCGTAGGCGCTGGTGCCCACGGTTTCAAGCTGCCGCGCTAGGGCGAGGAAGGTTGCATCATCGGTCGGCGCGCCCATGGCGGCCAGGTTAAGCGCGGGCAGGCTGACCGGCGTCAGGCCAAAATACTGCATGCCGGCCCGCAAAAAGCGGACGTGCGCCTGCTCATCCAGATAGAGTTGTTGGGCCAGTGCGGCTACGTTCGGGTCGGTGAACTTGACCTGTGCTCCGCCGGTGACTTTGCCCGGGTTGGGGCCTATGTCAGCGCCCGACAGGCCGGCGCCTGTGGCGATGTAGGAGTAAAAGGACGCTTCGAAGTACTCGAGGTTCAACGCGAACTTCAGGACGTCCTCGATCGAAGGCGCCGGGCCTGCCTGGGCATCGACGCCAACCAGACCGCCGCAGCCGGCAAGCCCGATTGTGGTGACGGCTCCAGCCGTGATGCCGGCCGCCTGTAGAAATCTGCGGCGGTTCAGGCCGGTTCCCTTCCCAGCCTGGCTGGCCATCAGCCCGGCTTCCTGCTGTTCCACTATCTGTTCCATGTTCAACATAATTGTCTCCGTCGCTCGGTTCGGGTTGCGTGATTGCCGCCAGTCCCGCGGGACTGCGCGTCATGGGGTGAAAACACAGTCCTAGGTCGAGTGGACGGTGCCGTTGACGCCTTGCGGGAAGAAGCCGCCTTTGGTGACGCCTGCCATGGGTGTCGTTGTGCCGGGGGTGGTTACGCCGTACACAATGCCGAGCACCTGCTGAGGGGTGCGTAGCGGTCCGAGTGCGGGTCCGGTGGTGAGCGCGTCGTTCGGGGTGAGGGTGAAGTATTCGACGTTCGGCGCAACCGGCGGATAGTCGAGCGTATCAAGCTTGGGGGACACGACGCCCTGCATGTTGCACAGTACGTTAAGGCCGCCAAGATGCTGGGCTTCCGCGCCGAGGATCTGCCCGGCGCCGGTCAGCACAAACACGTTGCCGACCAGGTACTGCGCGCCGCCCGCGTAGGCGCTGTTGCCGACCGCGGTGAACTGACGGCTTACGGCAAGCAGTTGCGCCTGGGTCGTAATGGACATCTTGCCGCCGAGGGAGTAATCGATGACCGGCTGATTGATCGGGGTTCCGCCGAGCTGGTAAATGAGGGTACGCAGCAGCTCGATGTGGTGCACTTCGTCGAGCGCGAGATTCTGGAAGGTGGCCAGCGTCTGCGCGTCCAGGTTCAGCTTGGCAGGCGCACCGGTAATTGGAGCGCCCGCGCCGAAGCCGTTCGGGATCGGGTCGCTGCCCGAAGCCGCGATGTAAAGGTTCGCTTCCAAGTATTCGACGTTGAGGGCGAAGTTGAGGACATCCAGAATCGACGGCCCGCCGGCGGCTTGCGCCTTGGCGGTGGGCGTATAGGTGAGCAGGCCGGCGGCGGCGGTGGCGGCGCCGAGCGCGGTGAGGCTCGAAAAGAAAGAGCGACGGTTGACGGAGTGGATGGTCTTGTCTAGATCGAGCACAGCGAGATCTGTCGCAAGCTGTTCCTCGGTGACTTTTTCGGTGGGGCAGAGCGGGGATTGGACGAGTTTCCTTGGCACGGGCGGAGCCTCCTGAGTAGCATGGCCGCATTTCTGTTGGTGGTTGACGTAGACCGTACGGTTTCGAGATGGCGAGCTGCCCTGAAACCGTACGCCTGACAGTCAAACAGATGCGGAATACGACGTGCTACCGGTGGGAGGAGAAATTTTCCTGTGTTGATGCTATAAAGCGCGCCGCCAATTTTCACTGAATCTGAAAGTATTTGCCGACCGTTACCCTGCTCAAGACCCAACCGTGGATACCTCTTTCGCCCAGCGAAAGAAGCGAATCTTCCCGAGCCATTTTCAGCTGGTGTTGCTCTTAACTAATTCGAGTAACTCAGCAAAGCTAGACCTAAGGGCTAACTGCGCCCGGTCGTGCGTTCTTGCGGGAGCCGCTGCACGACGCTGTGCTTGACCGAGTAACCGAAATAGATAGTCAGGCCGATCACCAGCCAGATACCGACGACCTCCCAGGTAATCGCGGGCAAGTTAAACATGAGATAGAACGCGCTGAGGATGCCGAGGATTGGCACGGCGGGGACGAAGGGCGTTTTAAAGGGCCGGGGGAGATCGGGCTGGCGACGGCGCAGGATCCAGACGCCGGCCGAGACGATGGCAAAGGCAAGCAGGGTGCCCATGTTGACGAGGTCGGAGAGGCGGTCAATGGGCAGCAGCGCGGGCAGGAAGGCTACGATGGCGCCGATGACGAGGGTGGAGATCCAGGGGGTGCGGAGGCGGGGGTGGATGACGGAGGCCCAGGGGGGAAGCAGGCCGTCGCGGGACATGGAGAAGAAGACACGGGTCTGGCCGAGAAGCATGACGAGCATGACGGAGCCGAGGCCGAAGAGGGCACCGAACTTGACGAGGAGCGAGCCCCAGGCGACGCCGGTGACGTCGACGCCGACGGCGATGGGCTCGGCGACATTGAGGGTGCGATAGTCGACCAGGCCGGTGAGGGTGAGGGCGACCAGGATGTAGAGGACGGTGCAGACGGCGAGGGAGCCGAGGATGCCGATGGGCATGTCGCGGCGGGGATTTTTAGCTTCCTGGGCGGCGGTGGAGACGGCGTCGAAGCCGATGTAGGCGAAGAAAACGGAGGCCGCCCCGGCGGAGATGCCGGACCAGCCATAGCGGCGGGGGCCCTCATTGGGCGGGATGAAGGGATGCCAGTTTTTGGCGAGGAGATGAGGGTGGTGGAGCAGGAAGCCGATGCCGAGGAAGAGGAAAATGCCAACGATGCCGAGCTTGACGATGACGATAGCGGAGTTGAAGTTGGCGGACTCTTTGATGCCGATGATGAGGACGGCGGTGATGACGGCGATGATGAAAAAGGCAACGATGTTGAAGAGGCCGGTGGTGTGAGGGAGTGCGGCGGTGGGAGTGCCGAGAGGAAGGGAGCCGAGGGGCTGCCAGCGGTTGTGGAAGAGGTAGAGGGTATTGCCGTACACGGTGGTGAAGCGCGCGAGGCTTGCGGAAGGGGTGAAGCCGAGCTGTTCGATGAGGGAGAGGAAGTAGCCGGACCAGCCGCTGGCGACGGTGGCCGCGCCGAAGCCGTACTCGAGGACGAGGTCCCAGCCGATGATCCAGGCCACAAATTCGCCTAATGTCGCGTAGCCGTAGGTGTAGGCGGAGCCGGCGATGGGGATGATGGAGGCGAACTCCGCGTAGCAGAGGCCGGCAAAGGCGCAGGTGACGGCGGCGAGGACGAAGGAGAGGGCGATGGCGGGGCCGGCGTAGGCGGCGGCGGCGTGGCCGAGGAGCACGAAGATGCCGGTGCCGATAATGGCGCCGATACCGAGGGTGATGAGGTTGACGGGGCCGAGGGAGCGTTTGAGGGCGTGCTCGCCTTCGTCGGCGGCCTCCTCGAGGAGGGAGGACATGGGTTTGGTGGCGAGCAGGTTGGGCATGTTGGGCTCCTCTTATTCAGCTAAGACCGCCTGCGCGGCTTGCGGTCCATTCGGACGGGTTTTCTAAAAAACTACTTAGGCTTCAGGCAGGCTGGCTGCGGCGGAACGAAGGAAATAGACGGGAACGCCTAAGAGGACGAGGAACAAGCCCGGCCAGGTGTACTGCGGTTTGTAGCGCAGCAGGGTATAGCAGATGGTGACTGCCATGACGATATAGAGCGCGGGCAGCGCGGGGTAGCCGAATGCGCGGTAGGGCCGGGGTGCGTCGGGGCGCTTGATACGCAGGACAAAGAGGCTGGCGATGGTAAGGATGTAGAAGACCAGCTCGGCGCAGATGATGTAGTCGAGCAGCTGGCCGTAGGAGCCGGAGACGCACAGGAAGCAGGTCCAGACGGCCTGGAGGATCAGGGACGCGACGGGAGTTTTGTAGCGGGGGTGGAGCCGGCCGGTGGCCTTGAAGAATAGGCCGTCTCGGCTCATGGCGTAGTAGACGCGCGAGCCGGCGAGGATGAGGCCGTTGGCGCAGCCGAAAGTGGAGATAAGAATGGCGGCGGCCATCAGGTACGCGCCGGCCGAGTGGAAGATTTGCTGGAGGACGGCAGTGGCTACACGGTCTTCGCTGGCGTACTGGATGCCGCGGGCGAATGCCGTTGCCCCGTGGGGCGAGCCCGCGAGCGGCAGGGCGAAGAGGTAGACGAAATTTGACAGGAGATAGAGCGCGAGCACGAGGCCGGTGCCGAATACGAGTGAGAGCGGGAGGTTGCGGCTGGGGTTGCGGACCTCGCCCGCGGTGAAAGTGACATTGTTCCAGGCATCGGCGGAGAAGAGCGAGCCGGTTTGCACGACGGCGAGCATCGTGACGATGCCAACCAGGGCTATGCTGCCATTGTTGGTTGCCAAGGGGTGCAGGGTGTGCAGGCCGGCGCCGGTCCAGAAGTGGCCGAAGTTGGCGGCCATGGCGGCATGATTGCGGCCGAGCGCCACACCGAAGAAGACGAGGGCGAGCAGGGCGAGTGTTTTCGCGGTTGTGAATACGTTCTGGACGAGTGCGCCGAGGCGTACGCCGAAGACGTTGACGATCGTGAGCAGGACCGTGATGAGGATACCGGCGAGGTTGGCTGTGTTGATCCCGAGTTCCATGTTGCCGAGCGTCATGGGGCCGACCCGCAGGGCGGGCACGTGGCCCAGATGCAGCAGCCAGTGCGTGGACGAAACCGTGGGAAAAAACACGCCGAGGAACTTGCCGAAGGCGACACCGACCGCGGCGATGGTGCCGGTCTGGATGACGAGAAAGAGCGTCCAGCCGTAAAGAAAGCCCCACATGGGGCCGAGGGCTTCTCGCAGGTAGACGTACTGGCCGCCGGCGCGGGGCATCATGGCGGCGAGTTCGCCGTAGGAAAGCGCGCCGATGATCGTCATGACCGCGGTGACGAGCCATGCGCCAATGAGCAGCGCCGGTGAGCCGGTAAGGCGGGCGATGTCGGCCGAGACGATGAAGATGCCGGAGCCGATCATGGAACCGACCACAATGGCGGTCGCCGAGAAAAGGCCCAGACCTTTTACGAGCGGTTCATTCGCTGTGCTGGAGGGCGCTGCGGGCGCGGAGGTCGTCACGGTTACAAGTTGTTCTACCGGAAAAGCCGGAGAAAGTCTTGCGCGATTGTGCCTGGGGAGCGGCCGGCGGCGAACAGCGCGCCAATGACTGCGACTGAGTCCGCGCCTGCCGCCCACACCGACTCCACCTGCGCGAATCCGATTCCGCCGATGGCTACCAGAGGCTTCCCTGTCGCGAGCCGGGCCGCACGCACCCCCTCGAGTCCAATGACCGGCGCAGTATCGGCTTTGCTCGCGGTGGCGAAAACAGGCCCGGCGACGAGATAGTTGACGTCGGTGAGGTCACCCTGCGCCGTCCCCTGCGGCGTATGCGTCGAGAATCCAAGGATGCACCCGGGACCAAGCTGCAGACGCGCGGCTCGTATCGCGAGGTCGTTTTGCCCAAGGTGCACGCCGTCGAAACCCGTCTCGCGCACAAGCTCGGCGTAGTCGTTCAGGATCAAGCGCATCCCGCTTCCCGCGGCCCGGCGCACTGTGACCGCATCCCGCATGATTTGCTCACGCGTGCCGTTTTTTTCGCGCAGCTGCAGAAGGGTCACGCCGCTGTCGGCAAGCTCGCGCACGGTTCTGTCCAGAAAAGCGCTGCGCGGAATCTCACCTTCCGGGAAAAAGCGCTCGTCAAGGATGGGATACAACGGCGGCATACGGAAGCGCATAGCACGACTGTACAGGCGGCACTGGCGTTCCGGGTTCCGCTCACCTAAGATCGTCGCGCATGCGTTCCCAAAGCCGCTCTCTACGACCGACAAATGCCGCCGCACCCCGCTGGCCCGCGATTCTCGCTTCGCTCGCCGTCGGTGCGCTTGAGCTTGTGCTGCCCCAGCAGCTTGCCTTCGGCCCTCGCTGGCTCTTGTTGTTCTGCATCGCGGTGCTCACGGTGCCGGCAGTGCTGGCGCGGCGGCATGGCCGGCACCACGTGAACCAGGTGTTTGGCTATGTGCTCAATGGGGTAGTCACCCTTGCGCTTTTGTGGTCGCTGGCTGTGCTGGTACGTTCATTGTTCGCGCATACTCTGACGCCGCGGCAGCTGCTAGGCGTGGCAACGGTGCTGTGGGTGAGCAATGTGCTGGTGTTCGCGTCGTGGTACTGGCGGCTCGACGGAGGCGGCCCCCACGCACGCGACCTGCGAGACGCGCACACGGAGGGCGCATTTCTGTTTCCTCAGATGACACTGCCGGCAGCAGGCGACCGAGGGTGGACGCCGGGCTTTGTGGATTACCTGTTTCTGGCTTTCAACACGAGCACTGCTTTTTCACCCACGGATGCACCGGTACTCTCACGCTGGGCCAAGGGGCTCATGATGGTACAGGCGAGTATTTCGCTGGTCACACTTGCGTTGCTGGCTGCGCGCGCGGTGAATATTCTCTGAATTGTTTGATCGGGAGCACTTTCGGGTGCATTGTGACGGAAGGGCAGGCGATATGATTCCCTCGCCTGCCCTTCCGCTCTTGGGTAAACTTTTACGGGAAACTCTTACTTCTTTGAGGACTTCTTGGCCGGGCTTTTTACAGCAGCCTTTTTAGCCGGCTTTGGCTCGTCTTCTTCCTCGTCCTCTTTGTCGTCCTCGTCGTCTTCATCGAGGTCGTCTTCTTCGTCGGACTCCGCGAGCGCCTGCTGATTTACGGTTTCAGCTACTTGCGTCAGTTTTTCGTCCGTGCTCTTTTCCTCGGCGAGGGTTTGCCCAAGCAGGTTCGCGATCTCCTCCTGGCCCATCGCCTTGGCGAGGGTGATCACAGTGCCATAGGCAGCAATCTCATAATGCTCCATGCGCTGCGCAGCGCCGATGAGTGCGGCATCGCGCACGGGGCCTGCTTCGACCTCCTCGACCATCTCCTGGCCTTCCTCGATCAGGCCTTTCATGCCCTCACAGGTTTTACCGCCGCCGCGCTTTTCAAGGATTTCAAAGACGCGGTCCAGCCGCTCCACTTGCCCCTTGGTTTCTTCCAGGTGCGTCTGCATCGCCTGTTTGAGCTCTTGCGATTCGATTGCCTTGGCAAGCCGGGGGTACACGCGCACCGCCTGTTTTTCCGCCGAATAGATATCCTTGAGCTCGTCGAGAAAGAGATCGTTCATTGTTTCCACTGCCATAGTTCAAATCCTCATGTTTGGCCGTTGCCGCCGATTTTATTGCTTTCCCAGTAGGATGCAAGTCGTGTACGGCAACTCCCCTGAATTTACGCAATGCTCATGGGATTGAAATTACTCGCGGTTTCCGGCCCGCTCAAGTGCATGGGCAGTCGGCGGTGGAGAGGCTTTATTCGCCGGCAGGAAGGAAGTGCCCGCCGCGGTCTCGGCGCTCTTTTTCGCGCTCGAAGAAGCGCTCCATGAACTTTGTATCGAACTCGCCGCGGCGGAACTCCGGGTCTGTGAAGACGCGCCGGTGCATGGGAACCGTGGTGTAGATGCCTTCGACCACAAACATTTCGAGCGCGCGCTCCATGCGAGCGATCGCCTCGGGACGGTCCTTGCCGTGAACGATCAATTTTGCGATTAGCGAGTCGTAGTAAGGCGGGACGACCCCTTCGGCATACTGGGCCGTATCGACGCGCACACCGTTGCCGCCGGGTAGGTTGAAGGCGGTGATTTTGCCGGCGGAGGGGGTGAACTTTTCAGGGTGTTCGGCATTGATGCGGCACTCGATGGCGTGGCCTCGGATCGCGATCGGGTCGGGGAGGATGGAGGAGAGCTTTTCGCCGGCGGCGATGCGGAGCTGCGCTTTGACCAGGTCCACTCCGGTGACCATCTCGGTAACGGGGTGCTCGACCTGGATGCGGGTGTTCATTTCGATGAAATAGAGTTTGCCGTCCTCGTCCATCAGGAACTCGATAGTGCCGGCATTCTGGTAGCCGACGTCGACCAGCGACTTGCGGATGGTTTTGCCGATTTCCTCGCGCATTTTCTGCGTGACCTGCAGGGAAGGCGCTTCCTCGATCAGTTTCTGGTGGCGGCGCTGGATGGAGCACTCGCGTTCGCCCAGTGACAATACATTGCCATGCTCATCGGCGAGTACCTGGAACTCGATGTGGCGCGGGCGCTCGATGAACTTTTCCATGTAGAGATCGCCATTGCCGAAAGCGTTTGCCGCTTCAGTGTGGGCGGCCTGGTAGAGCGCGGGGAGCTCCGCCGCGGTACGCACGATGCGCATGCCGCGTCCGCCGCCGCCGGCAACGGCTTTCAGGATGACCGGGTAGCCGATGGATTTCGCCCACTCGAGAGCTTCATTTTCGTCGGCCAGTATGCCGTCGGAGCCGGGCAGGATGGGGACTTTGGCTTTTTTCATGGTTTGGCGCGCCATGGATTTTTCGCCCATCATGCGAGTGACCTCGGGGGGCGGCCCGATGAACTTGATGTTGGACTCGCGGCAGACCTGGGCGAAGTTCGCGTTTTCGCTCAGCAGGCCGTAGCCGGGGTGGATCGCGTCGACGTCGGCGATCTCAGCGGCGGCGATGACGGCCGGGACATGAAGGTAGCTGTCGGCCGAGCGCGGGGGGCCTATGCAGATAGCCTCATCGGCAAAGCGCACGTGAAGCGAATTGCGGTCGGCTTCCGAGTAGACGGCGACGGTGCGGATGCCGAGTTCCTTGCAGGCTGAGATGATGCGTAGCGCGATCTCGCCGCGATTGGCGATCAGAACTTTTCCGAACATGGGAACAGCTTTCTCCGGGTTGGATGGGCAGCGAGGGAAGCAGATCCCTGGGCGCAAGCGCTGCCTCTTCGCTCAGGATGACAGGCCAGGGTAGTGAACTGTCGGCTCACAACTCTAGCGAGCGCGCACAGCGAACAACGGCTGCCCGTACTCGATCGGCTGCCCACTTTGCACGAGCCGCTTGACGATCTCGCCGGCGACATCGGACTCGATCTCATTCATCAGCTTCATCGCTTCGACGATGCAGAGCGGCTGGCCGACTTCGACGATGTCGCCGGGCTTGACGAACGCGGGGGAGCCGGGCGAGGGCGACTCATAAAAAGTGCCGACGATGGGCGATTTGATGGTGTGCAGCAATTCTTCCGCGATTTCGGGAAGAGGTATGGGGGCGGCGGCTCCTGCATCGACGTACACGGGTTGTGAGGCGAGCGGCGCGGCAGGGGCCGAGACGGGGGTGCTCATCAAGCGTGCCAGCAGCAATGGGTCGATGCCGCCGGAAAGTTGCGGGGCGGCCGAGGCGGCAAACGCTGCTTCGAATTTCAGTTCCATTTTGAGCTCGCCGCGCTCGAGGCGAAACTCCCCCACCTTTTTTTCCTGTAGAAACTCGATTAATTCTTTGAGCGCCTGTATCTCTTCCGGATTCATCTCGTATGCTTTCCTTGCAGAGTGCGTTTAAGCGGTATGTCCCAACGTCAGCAATTCTTTCGGGGTCGGCGTCAGGATGCGCGCTTCTTCGGCTCCCACGACGACCATGTCTTCAATGCGGATGCCAAACCGGCCTGGCAGGTACACGCCCGGCTCTACGGTTACAACCATGCCTTCGGCAAGGACGTCGTCGACCTTTGCAGCCAGGCGGGGGCCTTCGTGAATCTCAAGGCCTACGCCGTGGCCGGTGGAGTGGGAGAAATGTTTGGCCAGTCCGGCCCGGCGTAGCACGCTCCGCGCTGCCTGGTCCACGGCAGCCGCGGCGACGCCCGCGCGCACCGAAGCCACGCCCGCTTCCTCAGCCGCGAGCACTGCGGCGTACGCCCTTTTTTCCTCGCGAGTTGGCTTGCCCAGGTACACCGTACGTGTCATGTCGGAGCAGTAACCCCTGAGGATAACACCGAAATCGAGGGTGACGAACCCGCGGCGAGGCAGCCGCTGCCCGGACGCATGGCCGTGGGGCAGGGCCGATCGCTCCCCCGAGGCGACGATAGTGTCAAAGGACATGCCGTCGGCGCCCATGCGACGGGCCGCGTATTCGAGTTCGGCGGCGACGGCGCGCTCGGGTACGCCGGCGGCTAGGTGCGGCAGGGTGGCATCGAAGACGCGGCACCCCAGCAGCGCCGCTTCCTCGATCAAATGCAGTTCGTCCGCATCTTTTACCTCACGCAGGGCCGCTACGGGTGAGGCGGCCACAGGGATGAAGAAGCGGCGGCGGGCGGCCTTGCTGTAGTCGTCGGGCAGGCAGGCCTGCATGCGCTCGAGCGCGGCGACCGGGGTGTGATGGCTGCTGTAGCAGACCGATGTTATGCCGGCGCGGAGCAGGAGGGCGACTGCCTGGCAAAGCAGGTGTTTGCCGATCAAGACGCGCACGCCTGAGCCCGCGGTTTCGTCGCGGGACTGCGCGGTGTAGCGCCCGTCGGTCAGAAGCACGGCCTTGCGCCGGAGGACCAGCAACACGGCATTGGAGCCGGAGAATCCGCACAGGTAACGCACATCGGGACCATGGGTCAGCAGCAGGGCTTTAATTTTCTCGTCGGCCATGCGGGCGCGGAGGCGGCGCAATCTGGATTCATGATTCATCGCTTCCCTGACGATATAGGAAGAGAGACGCGGTAACCCGAGGACGGCGGCCGGCAGGAGCCAGGGAGCGGAACTTTACGGCAACGGACGGGTTTGCATAGCCGGAGCAGGATGGACCGGTCACTTTGTGACTATTTCAGGCATGCAACGGCGTAAAGCGCGTCCAAACGAGGAATGGCTATGCAGAGCGAGAGCGGCAAGGCAGAAACGATACGTGGGGTGCGCCCCATCAGGGTTTTCCGGAATGGAACACGGCAGGCGGTTGCCGGTGCACTGGCTATGTGCCTCCTGCCGGTGAGCTTTAGCACGGCATTGGGCCAAGCCCAAGGGCAATATCCCAGCCAAGGGCAGGAGCAGGGCGCGCCTCCACCGCCTCCGGATTATGATAACGGCAGTTCCGGAGACGGGAACTATGGAAACCAGAACTATGGAAACCTGAACTATGGAAACCCGGGCCCGTCGAATTACCAGCCGCTCGCGCCCGAGCAGATCGACCAGCTTGTAGCACCGATCGCGTTGTATCCAGATAGCCTGGTCGCGCAGGTGCTGGCCGCTGCGACCTACCCGGCCCAGGTGGCGAGCGCCGAGCAGTTTGTGCAGCAAAGCGGCAATTACCCGCCGGAGCAGCTTGCCGAAGCGGCAAACACACAGCCGTGGGATCCGAGCGTCAAATCGCTGGTCGCCTTTCCGCAGGTTCTGAATGATTTGGACCGCAACATGGACTGGACCACGCAGCTTGGCAATGCGTACTTCAACCAGCCGCAGGATGTGCTGGGCGCGGTGCAAATCATGCGCCAGAGGGCCTACGCCGCCGGGAACCTTCGCACTGGCCCGCAGCTTGCGGTTACGTATGCGCCGGGTGACATCCTGATTGAGCCGGTCAGCCCGTCTGTCGTGTATGTGCCTTACTACAACCCTTGGGTCATCTACGGAGCGCCGATTCCTGTGTACCGCGGCTACTATTACGGTGCGCCGCGCGGGGTGGTGTTCGGCAGTGGCCTGGCCATCGGCTTCGGCGTGGGGCTGGCGGTGGGAGCGTTCACGCATTTCTCGTGGGGGTACCACAACTGGGCGCCCGACTGGCGTTCGCGCGCGGTCGTGTACAACCACAACACGTATATTTCGCGCAGCGTCACGGTGGTCAACCATGGCGATTACGGGCACTTCGATCGCGCCCCGCAGGCGCGCGCATACAATCAGCAGCAGGCCGCCCGGTATGGTGGAGGCAACCGCACGATCAACAACGTACCCATCAATCGTGGGGGCAACACATTCAACAACGGCGGGAACACGGTGAACCGGCCCGCCAACACCTACAACCGCGGCGGAAATACCTTCAACAATGGCGGGAACACGCTGAATCGCGGCGGGCAGACGTATAACACTGGCGGCAGCGCGTATGGCGGCAATGCTTATAACCGGGGCGGGACGGTCGGGAACCCCGCATCTGCGTACAATCGCGGCAATTACCAGGCGAACCCCCAGGCGAACAATGGGCAGTTTAATCGCGGTAATGGCGGAGTGCAGGGAAACGCCGCTGCTCGCCCGGGAGGCGGTTTTGACGGAAGGGGAGGCGGCCCGGCGCGTCCGGAGGGCAATTTCGGCGCACAGGCGAATGCACCGCGCCCGCAGGGGAACTTCAATCGCGGGGGCGGCAGTCCACAACCGAATGTGCAGCCGCAGCAGCATAGCGCTCCGCCGCAGCAAACCCATGGGGGTGGTGGTGGTGAGCAGCACGGCGGCGGGGGTGGTCACGACGAGCACGGTGGTGGTGGTCACGATCACCACTAATTGACATGAACAGGGAGCGGAGGGCGCCTCCGCTTCCCTCTTGGGTATGACTGTGAGTGTCCGCATGGGCGCACCTGCTACCATCTCCGCACACTATGAGGCGCGGATTTTTTCTTACCTTTGAAGGGCTGGACGGTTCGGGCAAGTCGACGCAGCTGCAACGGCTTGCCTTTGCAACTCGCGCAAGGGGGCTGCCGGTGTGCGAAATGCGCCAGCCCGGCGGCACTCCGCTTGGCGACCGTCTGCGAACGTTGCTGCTTGAAACCCAAAGCGGCTCGGTCGTGGCGCCGCGGGCCGAGCTGGCCTTGATGTTTGCTGACCGTGCGCAGGCGATCGCGGAGATGGTGGAGCCGGCGCTTGCCGAGGGCAAGCTGCTGCTTTGCGACCGATGGACCGACTCGACGGAAGCGTACCAGGGCGGAGGTCGCGGACTGGGTGGTGAAACTGTTCTGCGGCTGCATGCTGAGATCTGCGGGGGACTCCAGCCGGACCTGACCATTCTGCTGCTCCCACCCTTGCGGGTTGCGCTCGAGCGGGCCCGGCGGCGCAACGCGCGGCACCTTGGCCGGACCGGGCACGAAGAAAGCCGCTTTGAGTCGGAAGGGGATGCGTTTTTTGAGAAAACCCATGCCCAGTATCAGGCGATCGCCGCGCGAGAGCCTGTGCGTGTGGTGGTAATCGACGCGGATGAGCCGATTGAGGCGATTCACGCGCGTATCGTAAGAGTCGTAGAGGAGCGCCTTTCCGCCTGGGTTTCCGGATAGCTGTCCGGGTGTATTCAGATGGATTGTTGGGCGGCGGGAAGCCGCTCCTATCGAGGCATGGCGACTATTCAGCAACTTCCAGAGAGCACAGAACAGAAGCCCACGGTGATCGAGCGCCGGGGCTACCGCTACCCGCCGGGGCTGCGCCGCAACCTGCCGTTTTACCTGTTCAGCCGATTCTTCCGCGCCAGCAATCCCATTCTGCTGTTCGAGTACCTGCAGCAGCAGTACGGTTCGATTGCGCATTACCGGCTGGGGCCGAACCACATCGTTTTTTTGAACGATCCGGAGCTGATCCGGGAAATCCTGATCAACCAGGCGCCGCTGTTCATCAAGGAGCGCACCCAGCGCCGCATGAAAATCCTGCTGGGCGAGGGGCTGATCACGAGCGAGGGCGAGACGCACATGCGGCAGCGCCGGATTGCCGCGCCTGCATTCCACCGGCAGCGCATTGCGGCCTACGGTGACATGATGACGGCGCGCGCCGAGACCATGCGCGAAGAATGGCGGCCGGGCGTCGAGATCGACGCGGTGAGCGAGATGATGCGGCTGGCTCTACAGGTAGTTGCAAGAACGATCTTCGATACGGACGTGACCGAGGACGTGCAGACCATCAACACGGAAGTGAACGCGATCATGGGTCTGTATAACTTCCTGATCGCGCTGCCCAAGGCCGAGGCGCTGCTGCATCTGCCGATTCCGGGGCTGATGCGTTTCAAGCGCGCGCGCCGGCACCTGGACGCGGTGGTACACCGCATGATCGACCAGCGTCGCGCGTCGGGTGAGGACCGGGGCGATCTGCTCTCGATGCTGCTGGCCTCGACCGACGAGGAGCGCGACCAAAGCAAGCTGACCGACGAACAGGTTCGGGACGAAGTGACGACGATTTTTCTGGCCGGGTATGAGACGGTGGCCAATGCGCTGGCCTGGACGTGGCTGCTGCTGGCGCAGAATCCCGAGGCCGAAGCAAGGCTGCATGCGGAGCTCGACGAAGTGCTGGAAGGCAGGCTGCCGACACTCGCCGACCTGCCGCAGCTGCGCTATACGGAGATGGTGCTGTCGGAGTCGATGCGGCTGTATCCGCCGGCGTGGGCCATGGGGCGGCAGTCGACCGCGGTGGTCGAACTGGGGCCGTACCGACTGCCTGCGGGCACGTATTTCTTTTTCAGCCAGTACATCATGCAGCGGACGCCCGAGTACTTCCCGGACCCGCTGAAATTCGACCCGGAGCGGTTTACGCCGGAAGCGAAAGCGGCGCGGCCTAAATTTGCGTATTTTCCATTCGGCGGGGGCAGCCGGCAGTGTATCGGCGAGTCGTTCGCCTGGATGGAGGCGATTCTGATGACGGCGACGATCGCGCAAAAATGGCGGCTGCGGCTGGTTCCGGGGCAAACCGTCGCGGTGCAGCCGAAGATCACGCTGCGCTCGAAGTACCCTATACGGATGATCCCGGAGCTGCGTGCGTGAGCTTGCGGGAGACCCCAAGCACGCAGCGCACGATGCGCGGCGGCCGCGCGGTCGCGGCGAGCCTGCCGCGCGGGCAAACGGGCCGCGTGCTCTGCCGCTGGTGTGCGATGGAAATCCCAAAAGGTCGGCGAACCTTTTGCTCGGACGATTGCGTACACGAATGGCGACTGCGTACCAGCCCCGCCTACCTGCGGAGTGCTGTGCTGAAGCGGGACCGGGGCGTGTGCGCGCGCTGCACTGTGGATACCCTTGCCGCCTATCGCACCATGCGCCGCGCGCGCGGTGAGCGGCGGTGGGAGCTGCTGGCAATCTGGGGCCTGAATCGTCTCGAGCGAAAGAGCTTGTGGGACGCGGACCACATTATGCCGGTAGCCGAAGGCGGAGGCGAGTGCGACCTGCGCAATTTGCGGACGCTGTGTATGCACTGCCATCGCGTGGTCACCGCCGAGCTGCGCGCGCGACTGAGAGGGCGTAAGCAGATTGAGCAAGCGTGAAAGCTTCGCTGCTAGGATGAGTTTGGCGCCCGGATGGCGAAATCGGCAGACGCAGCGGACTTAAAATCCGCAGACCCGAGAAGGTCGTGGGGGTTCAAGTCCCCCTCCGGGCACCAAGACAAGCTGAACAGAATGAATGGGTTACCAAGAACAAAGCCTCTCAACTGAGAGGCTTTTCTAAACGCCCCGAAATCCTTGGTGCCGGTTTTGGTGCCGGTTTATACCCAGTTTGCTATTTTGGATTAGCGGGGTCCAGCCATGCCGAGGAAAGTTGCAAAAAAGGAAAAGGGCATTTTCGAGAAGGAGCCAGGATCGGACATCTGGTGGGTGCGCTACTACATCGATGGCCGGGAGCGCCGGGAGAAGGTTGGCCGACGGGGTGACGCTCTAAAACTCTACAGACTCCGCAAAGCGGATGCTCTGCGTGGCGTAAAGCTGCCCGAAAACATGAAGAACAAGGGTTTGAAGTTCGAGGCGATCGGCAAGCAAGCCGTCGAATGGTACATAGAGCACGGTCGCAAGGATGTCCGCAGCTTTCGCATTCGTATGAACATCATCCTGAAGGACTTTGGCAATTTGATCGCCGATGAGATCAAGCCGTCGGCGATTGACGGGTGGCTGAAGGCTCATCAGGACTGGGCACCGGCAACCAAGAATCGCTACAAGAACGTTTTTGGCAAGACTTTCAAGATCGCTCTTGCGGACGGAAAGGTGAGCGGCAATCCAGCACGCCTAGTGGAGCAGCGTCCTGAGAAAAACGGACGCATACGCTTTCTCTCCGCAGAGGAGGAGACGCAGTTACGGGAGGCAATTACGGCACGCTGCCCTGACCACATGCCGGAATTGGACATTGCTCTTAATACCGGGATGCGAAAGGGCGAACAATACAGCCTCGAGTGGCCCCAGGTTTCATTCAAGAGGAAGCGTATCCAGTTGGAGGAAACGAAGAACGGAAGAAGTCGAGAGATCCCGATGAACAAGTCCTGCGTATCTGCGATGGAGGCGCTCTACTGTGATCGGCCGCACGAGGGTCGGGTATGTCAATCCAAATTTGGGCGAGATTTGAACGACTCGCGGGCCTGGTTCGACCGGTGCGTGGACGACGCAAGGATCGCGAACTTTACTTGGCATTGCCTCCGGCACACCTTTATCAGTCGCTTAGTCATGGCAGGAGTTGACCTCAGAACTGCTCAGGAGCTTTCGGGGCATAAGACCATCTCAATGACGGTACGCTATGCGCACTTGGCCCCTGAACATAATCAGGCAGCCATTGAGAAACTAGATCGCGTCTCGCTTTATACCGCGTCTTGAGAGTCGGACTTAGGTGAGTGAGAACTTGGGCGGAATGGTCTTATTGAGTGCTTACGAACGTAGAGGCTTGCCTCGTCTCGAACGGGAAACGTTTCGCCAGTTGCCATCCACTTACGGGAGCTCTATGAACAGGTCCCTTGACTTTACCGAAAGCGCTGCCGCAAGCTTTACGATATTCTCAAGTGCGATGTTGCGTTCACCTCGCTCCACCCCTCCCACGTAATTTCGGTGTAGGCCGGCCCGCTCGGCAAGTTCTTCCTGCGATAAGCCCCGCTCGTCGCGGAGTCGGCGGACCGACGACCCGAACCGCAACTTGATGGGCGAAGTAGGCACACCTCCATCGTTGGTTCTTGACCACTATGGGTCTACACACAATGAGTGTGATACTGATTCTGGGCGTTGTTGAATTGAAGTTTACTTTTCTCCGCTGCAGGTGGCCGTACCGTGTGCCTTACCGCATAATGACACAGGCTGCGCGACTTCGAGCAACACTCCGATCTGACTTGAAGGGATAAGGGCATGACGGAAGACTTCGTTGAATGTTCAGAGCTCTCCGGAAAGACTATACAAACGCTCCGTGTATTCAAGGACACAGGCGATGGAAATGAACTGCAGATTGAACTCACGGATGGAACGAGCTTCAATCTCTGCTTCTCAACCAAGACAAATATCGAGGCGAGCGTCCTTCGCGCCAGTGTTGGCACCCCCGAGACTCTTCACACATACGAGTTCGACTAGCCCTTCCTCCACCTAATAGAACTCTTTTTGTTGTTCGTATTCCGCGTAGGAATAGTGGAATCCCGCACAGGCATTGGACGCGGTGTTTGCCGCGCCTTTACGTTTGCGCCATACCCGACGAACGAAAGTCGGATGGAGGCGCAAATATGAAGACATTCATCAACGGAACGCGCGCGTTGCGGTCGAAGCATCGGCCGTCCGCTTCGGGTTCCTTTCCTTCCAAAACTCATCGTCTCGCCAACGCGCTTCGCGTGATGGCGCCGACGCTGTTCGCTCTCGCATTTGTGAGCGCAGCTCACGCCCAGGGCACGATCGACTTCACTGCGGCTCAGGGCGTGATGAGCTCGTTCAAGACCTTCGCTCTGTATGCAGGCGCAATCATCTGCTTCGGCGGACTGATCTTCGCCGGCATTCGGATGATGTCGGGACGTTTCCAGGATGCAATCCCCGGTCTGTTCGGCGCGCTCTTCGGCGCCGGCGTGCTTGGTTGGGGCGCAGGCTGGATTGGGTCACTCACCGGACAGCAGCAGTAGGCGATGCCGATGACCAAACGAGGAGAGCCGTTACCGATCAATCAGGCGCTAAATCGCCCGAGAGTCAAGCTGGGTGTTGAGCTGGGAACGTGGATGATTATCGTCTTCGTTTCGGTGACGGCTTTCATCGTCGGCTTTCGCCTACTCGCCATCCTGAGTTTCCCAACGCTGGCCTTCGGTGCCTGGATCATCGTTCGGAAACACCCCAAGATGTTCCAACTCTATTCACTCTCTTGGAGCCAACACAACTACTATGACCCACGCAAAGATTGACCACAAACACCTGCAATGGCTGACGGACGCCGGCTCCGCAGCCAGCATCGTTCCCATCGCCCGATTCGTTGGGCCGAGCACCTTTGCGCTGAAAGGAGGCGGTTATGGCCGCCTCCTCTCACTCCAAGGGATCGACGAAGAAGGGCTGACCGATCAGGAACTTGAGTCGCGTGTGCACGGGATCGAAGCCTCACTGCGCGGCCTACCCGAGGAATCATGCCTCTATCAGTACGCGCGAGTGATGTCCGGCTTCGACCTTCCCCGTCAGGGCACCTACAGCAGTGCGGCCACCGAAGGTTTCGTGCGCGACCGGTTGGCCTTCCTCAAAAAAACAGCGGCCTTCCGTCGCATCGACCTTTTCTGGTGTCTCACCATGGAGCCAGGCACAGCCAACCCCTTCCAGCGCAAGCCCAAGGAGCGGGCTGACGAGAACTCGCGGATGCTGACCGACCTTGAGAAGACGGCCACTATCCTGCTTTCCAATCTCGGCAACACCCTCGGCCTCAAGCAGCTCGACAAAAACGAGACCTTTCAGTTCTTTTCCTATCTCTTCAATCTTGAGGAATGGGCCGGGGCCGACTACCTCCGCCACGATACTGGCGTGGACCGCCAGATCGTCAACAGTCCCGTCGGCTTCCAGAATGACCAACTGCAAGTCGGCAGGCGGCATGTCCAGATGTTCTCGCTCATGTCGACGCCTGAGTCATCCAGGCCGTGCCTCTTCTCGGGTCTGCTCGGGCTTGATTGCGACACGGTTATGTGTTCAACATGGCGCCCTAAGTCGGCCTCAGTAGCCCGCAAGGAAGTTGAGAACCAGGAAAAGTTCACCTCTTTCTTCAAAGTCGGCGTGGCGAACCGGCTGATGAGCGGGCGCGACTTCGCTTCACTCGACAAGACGGCCGGTGGTCGAGCAGCCGACAAGGGGGTGGACGATCTCAGCGAGGTGATCCGCGCGCTCGACAAAAAGGCCCATGGCGAATATTCGCTGCGGGTTCTGCTCGCGGCCAAGGATGCTGATCAGCTCCGGCAAGCCATCCCCGCAGCGCACCGCGCGTTCGTTGACGCACGCGCTCAGGCGATGGAAGAGAGCGTCGGGAATCTTTCGGCGTTCTACGCGATGTTCCCAGGCAACGCCAAGTTCAACGTCTTCCCGATGTGGCTCTCGGAAGATCACCACGCCCGGCTCAGCTTCATCTATGCTCCGCACCTTGGCCACCAGCACTCGGAAGATCTCGACGCTGAGTACCTGAACGTCTTCGAGACCAGGACCGGCACGCCCTTCTTTCAGGACAGCTATGTCAACGGCGTTCGAGTGCAACTCATCATCGGCCCGACCGGGACCGGCAAATCCGTGCACGGCAATCTAGCGATCGCCCACGAGCAGAAATATGGCGGCTTCACATTCATCTTCGACGTGGGCGGCAGCTATGAGAGCGTGGTCGAGTTGTACGGCGGCAAGGTCGATCGCGTCGGCAAGGACGGACCGCGCGTTAACCCCTTCGCTCTGGAGCCGACCGAAAGCAACATCAAATTCCTTTACAGCTTCGTCAAGCTCCTACTCAGCAATGGCGGCGCTGCGCTGGAGCCTGAAGACGACGAAGTGGTGTTTAAGGCCGTGCAAGATATGTACCTGCTTGAGCGGGAAAATCGCCGCCTTTCCAACATCTACCTGCCCAAAAAGCTCGACCGCTATCTATCGAAGTGGGTTGGCAAGGGCATTTACAACGCCGTCTTCGACAACGTTGAGGATTCGTTGTCGCTCTCCCGATTACAGTGCTTCGACTTCCAGGGTGTGAACACCAAGCAGTACGCCGACCTCATCGAGCCCTTGATGGTATGGCTCCTCCGACGGATCGACGATGTTCTCTACGACCCCGCCAATCTTGGAGTGCCAAAGCATGTCCTTATCGAGGAGATCTTCTCTTCGATGAAGAACAAGCAGCTTCTCGAAGGTGCCCTCGCTTCGATCAAGACCGTGCGGAAGAATCTCGGGGGCGTGACTCTTATCGGACAGTCCGCCGACGACCTGGGCGAGAACGCGGACTCGATCGTGAACTCTTGCACGTCTTTTCTGTTTCTGCCCGACGCTACGTTCAACCGCGCGAGATACGGCGAACTCTTCAAAATGACCGACCAGCAGCTCAACCTTTTTGAGAGCCTGCAGGAGCGCGAAGGGCTGTACATGCGGCGCGATGGGTTGACCAAAGTTGTCACCCTCAATCTCGACAATCGTAGCTACGCCAAGTTTTCGACCAAGCCTAAAGACAGAGTGCGCCGGGCCAAGCTGGTCGACAAGTACGGCCTCCACGAGGGCATCGAGCGATTCGCGCAAGGAGAAACAGCATGAAGAGGCAACACCCAAACCTGAAAGGACCAGCCATGAAATTACACCGTCTCTCCTCTGCCATCTCCCTCCTTGCGCTTGCCGCGACAACCGGCGCAGGCTTTGCCGCGCCGCCCGATGACCATCACCTGCTCCCGAACGCGCCGCGAACGGTTGTCGTCCTAGAAACCGAAACACCGCCCGTCATCCGCGCCGGCCTGCTGCAATCGACCCTCATCATGCTTCCGCCCGAGGAGAAGGTGGCGACCGTGTTCGGTGGCGATACGGTTGATTGGGTGTTCGACGGCGGCCACGTTGCCAGCCGGTTCATTTCGATCAAGCCGAAGCTGGCGAACAGCACCACCGATGTCCATATCGTTTCCGACCACGGGAACGAATACACCCTGCAACTCCGCGAGATCTCCAGCGACGGAGATCCCCACTTCGATTCCAAAGTATTCATTACTCCCGGAGATCAGGCCGGAAAGGACAAGCTGGCACAGATGCCGGTCTTCGTACCAGCCACCGAGCTCGACAAGGTAAAGGGGGAAGCGGCCGAAGCAAAGGCCAAGGCAGCAACCGACGAGAAGGCCGCGGCGACCCAAGCCGAACAGTACCGGAGCCGGTATCCCGGCCAGCTTCACTTCGACTACAGCTGGGACAAGAAGAAGGCCGCGGCGTTGGGCCTGCAACAGATTTGGCGCGACGACAAGTTCACTTACCTGCGCGGATCATTTCAGGAAACTCCTGCTCTGTACGAGCTCAAGGACGGCAAAGGCTCACTCATCAACTTCGATTTCGCGAATGGCCTCTACACGGTGCCAAAGACGGTGCTCGTCGGCTATCTCGCGATTGGCAAGCAGAGGGTCGATTTCCATCGCGAAGGGGAAGGAAAGTAGCCATGCCGGAGACCAACGACAACCCCGCAACTGTTCCAGCCCAGCCCGAAGTGACCGGACCGATGAGGAAGAAGACGCCTCTGGTGCTGGTGCTGGTTGGGATGGTGCTTCTGATCGGCATCAGCAATCTGGCGGGGTTACTCTCCGGCGGCAAGAAGGACGCTCCGAAGAGCAATCTTCCCGGCCGACCCGCCGCCGCGAAGTCTCAGCAGGTCAATAGCTTCGAAACCCAGCAGAATAACCAGGCGCGGCAGGACGCCGAGGACAGCGCGCGCCAGCAACAGCTCGCCGAGCAGATGGCAGCACTTCAAGCCCAGGGTGCAGTTCCCGGCCCTGAGTCGCCGAACGCCTTGCCCATGACTCCGGCCCAGCGGCAAGCTATCTACGGCAGCAGCCCGAACGCGCCGCAGAAGACCTCTACCATATCTCAGGCCAACGCCGCAGCCAAGCAGAAGGCGCTGGACAGAGAGAAGCAGCACCAGGAAGCGGTCAACAGCGACACCGTGGCGATCGACTTTGCGCACGCGAACGGCTCCGAAGTGGCAAAGGTCGATGCCGAGCGCGCCTCCGCAACGACGACCGAGCAAGGAACCGATCTTGCGGGCAACGCGGCTCCCTCGCGCCCGGGCGACTTGAAACCTGCTCCAGAGCACAGCACGAAAGCGAAATCGGACCCGATGGCTCGATATGACTTCGACGAGTACCAAGGACGGCTTTACCGCGTCTTCGAGGGCACCGTGTTGGAGGGAGTCGTCACCAACCACATCGACGGCGGCTTCGCCGGCCCGATCCTTGTCATGCTCACGACCGACTACTACTCCCACGACCACCAGCAACTCCTCATGCCGCAAGGAACGAGGCTGATTGGTGATGTAAGCAGCGTCGGAGGCGGCCAACAGCGCAAGCTCTTCGTCTCGTTCCACCGTGCCGTCTGTCCGGATGGGTTCTCCCTTGATCTAGACAAGTACATCGGCCTTGACCCCATCGGAACGACCGGCTTGGCCACAAACGTGGATCACGGCTATCTCACAGCCTTCGGAGCGGCGGCGGCGATCGGTGGCTTGGGCGGACTCGCACAAATCGGGAACAGCGGCACGGTTCTCGATTCTTCGACGCAGATTCGCAATGGCATTTCAGCGCAGACCAGCCAGGAGGGGGAGCAGGTTCTGAATCACTTCCTGAACCGCCTGCCCATCATCACGCTGAAAGAAGGGTCACGCGCCCGTGTCTACATAGGGCGTGACATTCTCATTCCTTCCTATGCAGAACACCGCGTAGACTCCTCACTCTAACTGCTGCTGCTTCACAGGAGACTTATGATGATCAGCAAGAAATCCCGCCGTAACCTGATGATCGGAGGCGTGCTGGTAGCCGCGACCGCTACTCCCAGCTTCGCTTTGTTCGGTCTGGGTGACATCGTTTTCGACCCTTCTAGTTGGGGCGAACTCGTAGCCCAGGCCGCGACCGCTGAAACCCAGCTCCAAACCATCAAGAACAACCTCGCGCATTTTTCGTTCAAGCACCTCTGGCAAACCAGCCAGACCGCGATGAAACAAGCCAGCGTTCAGAACCATTTTGGCGAGACCAACGGCATGACCACTGCACTCAACACGAACTCGCCGAGCGCCGCGAACATGGCATGGACGAGTGCCACAGTGCCGATGAGCAGCAGCACCTCGACGTACCTTGCGGGGCAGCCCCAAGGCAGCGCCCAGGTGTCGCAACTGGCCCTGATCGAGGCGTCGGACTCGACATCGCCGGACTGCCTCAACGCGGTAGGGGCCTATCGGGCCGCACGGACGAGTAACGCCACCGCCGAAGCTGACCTTCAACAGCAGCAGCTCGACGACAGCGATTCCACCAACAGCGAGGTAAAGCAGCTCAACCTGCTCAACGCTTCCCAGGCTCAGCACATGACCGAGCTGCAGGCACAAGGCGTACTCCACGCATGTCTCGCCTCGGAGATGGCGGTTTCCAATATGCAGCAGCGAAATGCCGCTGCTGACGACCTCAACACGGCGGCCTACATCAAGCAGCGGCAGGCCATCACACCAGCTTTTGACGGAGGAGGGTCAACGACTCTGACGACCTTCCTTCCTTAACGGAGACCCATGCTGAAACTCATCAATACCAAAGTTCTCCTCTCGATTCTGGCCGTCCTTCTCGCAATCGCCGGCCTATTAGTTCACCAAAACCGCGTCAGCGAACGGCAGGCAGCAGAAGCGGCCAAGGCTCGGGCCATCCTTGAGCAACAGCAGAAAAAGGCGAACGACCAAGAGAAGCAGGACGAGGCGGAGCGCCAACGGCTCAATGAGATGAAGCGCAGAAGCCGATCGTTTGACGGCGGGGGATCAGGCGTCAAGTACATCCCCTAATCCATCAACCCTAACGCAGAGAAAGATATAGCCAGATGCTCCCCACCATCACACTACTTGCCCAGGCGCTTCCGGGACCAAACCCAAGCCTGAACTGGCTGTACCAATTCTCCGCGAACCTCAGCAATCTAACCACGCAAAATGGAGGCGCACTGACTCAGCTCGGGATGGCCGAGCTGAGCTTTGTTTCCCTTATGGTGCTTATCGGCATGGTGGTCAACATGAATGTTTCCACCATGGCACTCACCCTACACCGGCAACCCATGCACATAGGTGAGCTGGTGACGTTTCTGATGCGCCTGATCTTTTGCCTTTTGCTGGAGAACTACTGGGTCAATCCACTGCCAGGCGCAAGCTTTGGGTTCAACCATCTTTTCTCATACTTCGCGCAGCAGATCGTCCAGGCACTCGACCAGAACTCCCTCAGCAACCTTCAGACCCTTTTCGCCACGGCCGGGCAGAACACCACGTATCCGCCACTGACCGCACCGTTGAAGATCCTTTGCTACATCATCGTGCAATTGGATTTGGCCGTTGTCTCCGCCGTCCTCTTTCTCGTGAATGCCAGCGGGTACATCTTCTATGGTGTGTGCGCCCTTTTCGGGCCGGTGTTCATCCCGCTCTACATGAGCAAGACGTTTCGCGGAAAGTTCCTGCATTTTGTCGATGTTCTACTCAGTTTTGCAATGATCCGCGCAGTCGCCACAGCGTTCGTTTTCGTCTGGTCGGGATTCCTGCAAGGCTTCATCCAGCAGACGTTCAACAACGATTATTCGATAGAAATGTGGCTCACCAACCTCATCCCGGTCACCGCCGTTCTACTCGCTTTCGACCTTAATCTCCTGTTCGTTCCGGCCATTACTCAGACCATCTTCGGAGGCGGAGCTGGTCTCGCAAGTAAAGCCGAGGAGATGGTCACCAAACTCGCAGCGCTCGCCGCCAGGTAAACCCATGCTCATCCTCTGGTTCTTCACAACCTAATCCCTAACCGCATCTTCCGCGCTTGCATCGTTGCGCTCGTCGTTAGCTCAATCATCGCCGGCGTCGCCTACACCGCATTTCTCATAACCGTTGTACTCCCGAGGACATCCCCACATGGCCACCCAGACCGCACTCCCAGACACCACATTCCCGCCCGGCCAAGCTCTGCTCGTTGACCAGGTAGGCAACGAAGTCTACTCATCCCACTATGCCGAACGGAAGCTAAGCCGATTGATCATCGGTACGCAAACCGTTCTGCTATTGGGCTCCTTCGGCCTGATCTTCTCTCTTGCCCATCGCCCGATTGCCAATCGCTACATCCGCATCGACGAGATGGGCAGGGCGCAGGCAATCCAGTATACCGACCTGAACTACAGCCCGCGCGAAGGTGAGGTCCGCACGTACCTGACGGACTGGGCGAACTACCGCTACACCATCAACCGTGAAACTGTCGCCAAGAAGTACCCGCTCAACTACTACTTCCTCTCGCAGTCCCTCAGTTCGAGGCTGATGAACGAGGACAACAACAACCATCTCGTCTCGCAGGTGAGTGCCGGCCAGATCGAGCAGAGTGAGGTGGAGGTTCGGAACGTCACGATCACTTCGATGGCTGAGGAAACAGTAGCCGGAGCCAGGATGTCGCGCGGCACCGCATTGGTCAACATCGACCGTCTCTACTCCCCCACCAACTCCCACGAGCCCCGTACGGAGCACTGGCTGCTCTCCGTGACGTATTACCTTGACCCGAGACAGGTGAACGAAGAGGCCCGCATCTTCCCTCAGTTCGAGACGATCAACCCTTTGGGAATGACTATCACTGAGTTTCACGAGAACCGGATGTCCGTCGAGCCTTTGCAGCCGGGACCGGGGCAGAGAACACCCGGTGTTTCCGCTAGTCCCATCCTCCCGAACACGCTGGGAAAGATCGTAGGAGTACCCCGGTGAGCTACGAACTTATCCTTCCATTCTTCCCAGAAGAACTCCGCGCATTGTTGCGTGATCCGTCCATCTCAGACCTGATGATCAACGGCACGATGGGCGTCTATGCGGACAAGGGCGGCGTGTTGCAAGAGATACCGCTCTCTCAGCCCTATACCAACGACAAACTCCAGCAGGCCATCCAGCGCATTGCAAGGCTTTTAGGCCAGGACCTCACGACTCAGAACCCGATCCTGAATACGCGCTTGCCGGACGGCTCGCGCGTTGCGGTGGTCGGCGCTCCATCTTCGATCAACGGCCCATCCCTGACTATTCGGAAGTTCAATCGTTGGTTCTCTTCAGACGAGTTGATCGAGGCGGGAACTATGCCCAGGGGAGTTCGCGACACCATCGTTCGTTTCATGGGCGAGCGCAAGAACGGCATCATCAGCGGCGGAACGGGATCGGGCAAGACCA
>JAABUX010000133.1_pt1 | contig 128327 bp, 127 predicted proteins | sample 5561851 | NCBI WGS metagenome assembly JAABUX01 (sample SAMN10711883, study PRJNA513361) | rock metagenome | isolation source: Antarctica rocks | place: Antarctica: Victoria Land, Richard Nunatak red sandstone | collected 2016-01-03
CATGCCTCCCAAGCCGCCGGCATTTCCTGCGAAAGAAACGACTTACAGACCCGGCCGGTTCAGATCGAAGGGACAGCCGCTTGGCATATCTGACGACATGTTTCCGGGAGCTCAGGCATACGACGTTCATCTGATAGACGAGCCCGCGCTCTGGCTTCGGGTGATGCCGCGTTTCGATTCGGAAAAACGCTGGTCGTCAACTGAGTTGAAGAGGTTTGTGACGTCGGCAGGCTCGCATCTCATGCCGATGAACGACGGCGCAGGAAGCTACGGCTACATACGGGCCGAGGACGGCTTCGGCGTCCGCGCGGCGCTCGGGGACCGAAAGGACACGACATTCTGGGCTGTATTCGCTTTCAACACTGGTGAGGTATGGACTGTTGACTCTTATCTTGTTGCTACGACACGTAATCAGACTCCGCCGTCGATTCCGCTTGACGAGGCTTCGTTTTCAAGACCGCTTGAAAATTACTCTGCTTTCCTCCAGCGTCTTGGCTTAGAGCCGCCCTATCTCTGGATAGCCGGCATTGACGGGATCAAGGGGAGAGGACTCTATATCCCGGCCCCACAGGGTCGAATGAGTCTTCCTGTTCCGCGCGGGTATTGCGTCGTCAATTGTGTTTCCGAAAGTGGCCTGCACACACCGGGCGAATCTGCCAAGCAATCGCTCAAGCCGTTTTTTGAGGCGATCTACGAAAAATGCGGCTTGGAAAGGCCGGCATGGTTGAACGAAAAGGCTGTCGCCGGCTGACGAGGTGAATGCTTCGATTTGGCAAACTTCCCGAAACACTTGCTGAAGCTATCGCGACAACGGTTGGGAACGGCCAGTCGATAATTTTAATACCGGCGTCCGTTCTGAGGTTTCGTTCTCAGTCAGAACAGACTTACTCGAGGCAATCACCGATCCGCTCGTAGGCTATGGGAGCGATCGCCATGACGAGATCAGGGGTTTGGCGTTACTGGGTTTTGGCTGATCTGGTTCGCCGCGGCGCGAAACTTGGCGTATTCGCGCGCGCGCCTCCGATCCTTCTGCCAAGCCGAGGTGCCTTTGTAGCGCGCGAACGGCGGGACTTTCTGGCGGGGAGCGCCGAAGCGGCGCGCTGGTTCAGGTAGGCCGGGGGTGGAGGTGTCGCTCATGGCAGATGATCCGGGTTGATGCGACGCTCTCTGACCACTGCATGGGTTTTTGCGCAAGAGATTGCTGCTGCCACGAGAGTATTTTCAGAAAGCGCCCGCTCTGAAATGTCGCTCGTCCAAGGTGGCTGTTTTGGTTTCGGCCAGCTCTCGCCAACAGCCGACATTCAAACTAACCCACTGCCCCGAGCCGTCGTTGGTTGGACCCCGCTATGCTACAGCACCGGCATGGCAGGCACTCGGTTGAGGATGGGCGTGATCGGCGCCGGGCATTTCGGACGCTTCCACGCGCTGAAGGTCGCCGCTGCCCCGCGCGCGGATTTGGTGGGCGTCTACGATCCCGACGCCGCCCGGGCGCAGGCGGTTGGGCGCGAGACCGGCGCGCCCGCGATGGAGCTCGACGCCCTGCTCGCCGCCGTCGACGCCGTCGTGATCGCGGCGCCCGCCGAGGCACACCACGCTCTCGCGAGCCAGGCGCTGTCCGCCGGGCGTCACGTCCTCGTGGAGAAGCCGATTGCCGCCACGCTGGAGCAGGCGGACGCCCTCGCGGCGCTCGCGGCCGAGCGCCGGCTGGTGCTGCAGGTCGGCCACCTCCTGCGCTTCTCCGCCGAGCACCAGGCGATCTCGGCCCGGATCACCCGCCCGCTGTATATCGAGGCCACCCGCATCGCCCCGTTCAAGCCGCGCGGGACCGACGTGTCGGTCATCCTGGACCTGATGATCCACGACCTCGACCTCGTGCTGGCGCTGGTCGACAGCGAGATCGAGAGCGTGGACGCGCTCGGCGCTGCCGTGTCCAGCGCGCACGAGGACATCGCCAACGCCCGGGTGCGCTTCGTCAACGGCTGCGTCGCGACCATCACCGCCAGCCGCATCTCCATCAAGACGGAGCGGCGGATGCGGCTGTTCTCCGAGGAGGGCTATCTGTCCGCCGATTTTGGCGCGCGGGAGCTGGTGATGATCGGGCGGGAACGGGGGCTGCCGCTGCCCGGCACGGGAGGCTTCCGGCGCGAGGCGATCGGCTGGCGCGACCACGACGCGATGGCGGCCGAGCACGAAGGCTTCGTCGCTGCCTGCCTGGACGGCGCGCCGGTGCTGGTCGACGCCGCCGCCGGCCGACGCGCCCTAGCGGCGGCGCTGGCGGTCAGCGCCTCGATGACGGTATCGCGGGAGCGCGCGTTCGCCTCGGGTCTGCTCCGCGGACCTGGGCGATAGCGAACCGACTCCCGGGTATGGAGTTTAGCTCCGGCAAGACAGGGAGTTTTCGATGAAGAAATTGATCGCATTGACATTGGCCAGCTTGGTCGCGGCGGCGCCGGTGGTGGCGCACGCGGAGGACAGCCAGCCGCAGCCGAAAGGCGGGACGCTGAAGGGTGCGGCGGTCGGCGGCGTGGCGGGTCACATGATGGGCGGCCACACCAAGACTGGAGCGGCGGTGGGCGCCATGGCCGGCCATCATGAAAAGGCCAAGTCTCAGGATCGCATCAACGAGGGCAAGCAGCCTTAGCCCGATCCAGCACCGCCAAGACTTCGCGTGCAGCCGCGGCTGACGGCGTTTCTCCTGGTGGGTGCAGACCCTCCAGGAGAGGCCCGAAGGCGGCACGCTGAGCGGCGGCCATTGCCGGGTCGTGCAGCATCCGACGGACGATGGCGGCCAGCTTGTCTGGCCGACATTCCTGCTGCAGCAGTTCCGGCACCACCTCGCGGCCGGCCAACAGGTTGACCATGGCCACGTGCTTCACCCGGATCATGCGCCGCGCCATCCAGGCGGACATGGCGTTGACCCGGTAGGTGACTGCCATCGGCACCCCCGCCAGCGCCAATTCCAGGGTCGACGTTCCAGATTTGGTCAGCGCGGCCGAGGCGGCGGCATAAGCGTCTTGCTTGTCCGCAAGATCGGTGACGATGACAGGACGCAGCGGCCAGGCTGAGGCTGCGAGCTGTACGGTTTCGGCGACGGCCGGGGAAACCGGCACCACGGGAACCAGGTTTGGGATGTCGCGGGCCAAAAGGGCCAGCGTGGCGCCGAATACGGGGAGGAGCCGGGGCGCCTCGCTGCGGCGGCTGCCCGGCATCAGCACCAGCACGGGAGCGTCGGGCGCAATGCCGTGCCGGGCACGAAACGCAGCGCCATCGCCTGCGTCAGCGCCGGATTCCAGGACCGGGTGGCCGACGAACCGGGCGGGCAGGCCATGGCTGGCGAAATATGCCACCTCGAACGGCAACAGGCACAGCAGCTCGTCCCAGATGCCGGGGAACGACTTGACCCGGTGCTCGCGCCAGGCCCAGACCTGCGGCGCCACATAATGGACGCGCTTCACCCCGGACGGCGCTACCCGCTTCAGCACGTGCAGCATGAAGCCGGGCGCGTCGATGCTGACCACCAAGTCCGGCCGCCGTGCCACGATGTCGGCCGCTGCCTCATGGATGCGCCGCCGCAGCAGGCGCACGCGCGGCAGCACTTCCATCAACCCCATGACGGCCAGGTCGGCCATCGGGAACAGGCTCTGCAGCCCGAGCGCCTGCATGCGTGGGCCGCCGACCCCGGCAAAGGCCAGGCCGGGGCGGGCGGCATTCAGGGCGGTCATGAGCCGTCCGCCGATCGTGTCGCCGCTGGCCTCGCCCGCCAGCAGATAGATCAGCGGCACAGGGGGATGATGGGGCAGGGGGGCGGCGCGGCCGGGTAATCCCGGTGGTTGAACACCGCGCCCTCGCCCCGCACGGCGTCGAGGCGCGCGGGATCGAGGTCGGCGTAAACCCACGAGTCCGCGTTCATGTCGCCACGGGCGATCACGCCATCGTCGGGAAAGCCGCGATCCACCGGGCCGAACACCGCTGCGTAGCCGTGGTTCACGTCGAGCGACGTCAGCCACGGCGCGTCGCCCACGGTTGGCACGACAGCGACGAAACATTGGTTTTCCAGCGCCCGCGCCCGGGCTGCCAGCCGAACGCGGTTGAAGCCGGCCAGTGCGTCAGTGGATGCCGGGACCAGGATCAACCACGCGCCAGCCTCGACCTGGACGCGGACCAAAGGTGGAAATTCGATATCGTAGCAGACGGCGATGCCGACACGGCCCCAGGGCGTATCGAACACGCCGGGCGGCCGGCCGGGCGTCAATCCCCAAAGCTCGCGTTCGAACCGGGTGAGGACGTGCTTATCCTGGAAGCCTGCACGTCCATCCGGCGCCAGCAACGCCGCGTGGTTGAACAGCGCCTGCTGTCGCCGCACCGGAAGCGAGCCGCCGAGCATCCATACGTCGTGCCGCCCGGCGACGCCGCGCATGGCCTCGATGACGGCGTCATGTTGACCGCACGCAGCGTCGACTTCCGCCAGCAGGCTTGGCAGTGGCGCCGCGACCGCGTCCATGCTGGCATACTCGGGAAGCACGACCAATTGCGCTCCGGCCGCAGCGGCCTGGGCGACCCGGCGGTCCAGCGCGGCCGTCCAGGCGTGCAGCGTCGCATAACGTCCGACCCGGTAAGGCAGTAGCCCCAATCTCAGAATCACGGCAGCGGCACGCCCGACAGCGACTTGCCCCAGAAATCCAACGGATGCTTCAACGGCTCGTCGACACCTATTTCCTTCCAAGTGAAGTGGCAGGTCATGCCCGGCAGGGGAGCATAGCCGCGAGCGCGCCAAAATCGGTCGTTCGGCACGTAGCCGGATGGCCGTGCGGGATGATCGGCCGCCCGGCGAACCGCGCAGAAGCAGGCAAAATCGGCTTGGCACGCCCGGGCCTGCGCTTCGCGGGCCTCGAAGAAGCGAACGCCAAGGCCCTGGCCGCGATAGCCCGGTAGCAGGACAGCCTCCCCGTAGTAGAAAAATCGCGCCAGATTCCAGCCTCGCGCGAGGAAAGGGGCGGTGGTGTCCGCGCCCTCGTCTACCAGCGGCAGGCAAGTTGCCGCGCCGACCGGAGTGTCCCCGTCCCACGCCATGACGACGGCCGCGCGAGGGCTGCGCGCGTAGGCGGCAAGATAGTCGGCCGGCACCGCCGGATCGCCGTCATAAAGGTACGGGAACTCTCGAAAAACGACGGCACGAACGCGTTGCAAGGCCGGAATGGCGTCCTCGATCGCCGGCCCGGTGATGGTTTGCAAACGAATGTGAGTATCGAACGGCATGAAGGGATGCATACGGGGGGCCATGCCGCGACGCAACGGATGGGATGCCTGCCCTAGAGCATCATGCGACCGAACGGGATTACCTTTCGAATAAAGATGCTCGCAAAGACAAAGAGCTAGAGCATCTTCCGTGCGACTATCAGCGCGGAACATGCCCTAGGCTGCCGTTGGTTCCCGGCAGAGAAAATTGGCGGTGACCGACGCTTTTGCGAGCAGCGCCTGCATGGCTGGGTCCCGGTCGCCGTGCTCGACGATGAGCGAGTCCATCGGGACGAAAAACTCGTGGGGATGCGGCACCTGGTTCTGCTTGAAGCCGCGGTAATGCCGTTCCTGCAAGCCATACAGGACGCGCATGTCGCGCACGGGAATGACCAGCGGCCGCGTCGGCTCGCTGCGGACCACACCTGTGGCACGCCAGCGTGGCGTCGGATCGCCGGGCGTGAACGGCGTCAGCAACCAGGCGACCGGGCACACCGCCATCAACGACTGCGTGCTGGGGGCAAAGCGGGACCGCTTGTCCAAGAAGTTGGAGAATGAGGCGCACGCCTCGATCGCAAAGATGTCGGCGTATGGCTCATCGGGAGTTCCGCCAAAGTTGAGCCACAGCCCGTCGGGGAGGGTGCGGAGCCGTGCGCTGCCAGGCAACTTGAGGAAGCACTGTCCCGCAGCGTCGTCCGGGCGTCCACGAATCCAACTGTCCCGTCCGGAGTCTTCCAGTCCTGGCGGACGTTGCGGCCATAGCTTCAGGCGTGCTCGGACCAGCGCATCAATCGATCTGAAGTGTTCCATAATAGTCCCGTTCACAACGACTTGAGTGCCGTTCTTGCGAACTTACTACTTACCCGCGCTAGCCAGATCGAGCCAGGATATTACGGCATCACAATATAAAAAAGCGCAGCAACCGGTTGTTATAACGAGATTTTTTTGATCAGAACTTCCTGGCCGTACAGTGTCGGATCTATGAGCCTATTTAGGTCGCGTTCAAACTGCCATCGTTTTCAACATGTTATGATCTTGACGCGATCTTGGGTATGCGGTTACGGCAAGGAATTCAGCGCATCACTGAAACGTGAGCATTTTCACTGGCTGAACATCGGGCTGCGGAGCCGTGGAGAAGCCCGGCTCCGCTGCCGGGCTCCTTGGTCCAACAAACGCCAGGACGTCAGCTACGCTCGGCCATGGCGACGAAGTCTCGGCGGGGGGCGCCGATGTAGATCTGGCGCGGGCGACCAATGCGTTGCGACGAATCCTCGACCATCTCCTTCCATTGGCTGATCCAGCCGACAGTGCGCGCGACGGCGAAGAGGACGGTGAACATGCTAACTGGAAAGCCCATTGCCTTGAGAATGATCCCGGAATAAAAATCGACGTTCGGATATAGTTTCTTGCTGATAAAATAATCGTCGCTCAACGCAATCCGCTCAAGTTCCATGGCAAGGTCGAGCAACGGATCATCCTTGATGCCGAGTTCCTTGAGCACTTCATGGCATGTATGCTCCATGATTTTCGCGCGCGGATCGTAGTTCTTATAAACCCGATGTCCAAAGCCCATCAGTCGCACATGGCTGTTCTTATCTTTCACTTTAGCGATGAAATCTGGAATGTTTTCCGGAGAGCCGATGTCCCCTAGCATTTTCAGCACCGCCTCGTTGGCCCCGCCATGCGCCGGCCCCCACAGGCTGGCAATGCCGGCGGCGATGCAGGCAAACGGGTTGGCTCCGGTGGAGCCTGCTAGCCGCACCGTGCTGGTGGACGCATTCTGCTCATGGTCGGCGTGCAGAATGAAGATGCGCTCCATCGCGCGCGCCAGCACCGGGCTGACATGGTAAGGTTCGGCAGGAACCGCGTTCATCATATACAGGAAATTTTCGGAGTATCCGAGGTCATTGCGCGGATACACGAACGGCTGGCCGATTGAATACTTGTAAGTCCAAGCAGCGATGGTCGGTAGTTTCGCGATCAGCCGGAACGCGCTGATGCGGCGGTGTTCCTCGTTCGTGATGTCCAGGCTGTCGTGATAAAACGCGCTGAGGGCGCCGACGACGCCGCACATCACCGCCATCGGATGAGCATCGCGTCGGAAACCGCTGTAGAAGCTGCGAAGCTGCTCGTGCAGCATGGTGTGGCGCATCACGCCGTGCTCGAACTCGGTCCGCTGCGCCTGGTTCGGCAGCTCACCGTTCAGCAACAGGTAGGCGACCTCAAGAAAGGTCGAGTTTTCCGCGAGCTGGTCGATCGGATAGCCGCGATGGAGCAATACGCCCTCGTCGCCATCGATATAGGTGATCTTGCTCTCGCAGGCGGCAGTGGTGCCGTACCCGATATCGTAGGTGAAAATACCGAGGCTGCCGTACAACTTGCTGATGTCGGCGGCGGAGGGCCCGATCGTGCCTGCCTTGAGTGGAACCGAAATGGATTTGTTCGACCCTTCCAATGTCATCGTCAAGGATCCATTCGGCGTTCCGCTCATGCGTGTTTCCTGTGGTTGCTCGTGAGCGTCCATGCCAGACGCGTCGCTGTTGTCAACGGGCTCGTCCCGCTCCGGTTTAGTGTGGCAAAATTAGGGCGACCCTGACTGAAGCGCAACCTTCGCTATTGCAGCATAGGACACGCGCGCCGTGACCGATGGGCTGGGCGGCGATGCTAAGCTCGAAGGGAGTATTCACTCAGACGTGAGCGCAATTCCATCCGCTACGCAGACCAGAACGGCTCCTGCTTGCGGAATTTGCCCCAGGCGCGGGAAATACGGCGACGGCTATCCTGGTTATGCGCTGCAACGAAGCCGGCTACGATGCCGGTCGCGTAGGCACGGTCGGCTCCACCCGGCAGTCGCGCCATCAGCAAACCCGCGGCAGCGCCGTCGTTGAGATGCCCGAGTTCTTCCTGCAGCTCCGCCAACCGATCGATGAAGCGCCGGGTCAGCTTGCGCGAAAACAGCAGGGCAAAGAATTCGGCGGCATAACGAAGGCGCTTGCCTTCCTTACGGATGGCGTGGAGGTCATTGACCGGCAAATCCTCGATGTCGGCGCCCGGCGCCAGCATGCGGCTCCGGCGGCGGTGCAACAGGCCGCCGGCGAAGGTTTCCGCGTCGGCTGCCAGCATCGCCGCGTGCTCCTCGTCCGCCGCCGCCTGCCATGGCCGCAATGCGGCGAGTTGCACCAACCCGAGTTCAAGCTGGCGAAACTCCGGGCCTTCGAGATAACGGGCGAGGTCGTGGTAGGCGATGGATCTCTGCCGCCGCGCTGCGGCCAGCAAGGCAGCAACCCTGGAATCCTCGGGAAAAGCTGCGGCGACGGTCTGCCCGGTGCCCTCCAGGAACACATCCCAGTCGCGAGCCGTTCCCAACCGGCCTGCCAATCCCCGCAACGCCTGCTTGACGTGTTGCGGCACGGGACCGTCCGCGGCCCGGTGGAACACCGACAACGCCGACCGCAACCGCCGCACCGCCACCCGCATGCGATGCACCGGCTCGGATGAGTCGCCCTCCGCAACCGTGGCCGATCCTGCCAGGATCACGTCGGCAAGATGGCTGAACACGATCGCGATCGCGTCGGCGAGCGTCGTGCCGGATGCCACCTCAGGCGCGCCCTCCCGCCGCGGCGGGATCGCATGGCCCCGGGCGAGAGCTATCGCTTCGCCGGCCAAGGTGCTGCGCGGGACGCTCAGCCGCGCCGTCCCGGCGAGTTGGCTGGACAGCGCCTCGACCTGATCCGCTGGGCCATCGAGCACGATGCGGCAGATCGGCCGTTCCTGCGTAATCCCCCGCAGCATTCCCTCGATCAAGGTCAGGCTCCCGGCCGCCTCGGGCCCGAGTGGAATCACCCGCTGCCGGCCCTTGAATGCCGCAACCGGAATGAGCGGTCCCGGCAGCGCCCGGCCCAGATCGGCTGGCGCCTGCCCTTCGGCCAGCAGGGGAGGCGGCGTTCCCGGCGGCCACAACGCCGCGTTCGGATGCATCCGCTGCAGCCGCCAAGCGCCCCGTTGCTCGGACAGGCTCATGCCCTCGGCTTCCAGCGCGCCGGACGCGGTGTCGTGCCAAACCTGGTCGGCGGTGACGGGCCGCGGACGGGGAAGCTTGGCCAACGGGCCGCTTCGCAGCAGGCGGGAAGCATCCTCGGGCGGCAGGCAGAACTCCAGGGATGGCATGCTCAGGCGTTCGCCTCCGACAGGTCGGCCGGACGCAGGAACCGGGTCAGATGCGCCCCGCCCTCCCGCAATTCGCTCCAGGGCGAAGCGATGCTGAATTCCGCGAGCGCGCCGGATGGGTAGCCCTCGGCCAGGCGGCGCACGTGCTCGTTCACCGTTGCGGCATGCGCGCCGGCCAGCGCCAGCGCGAGTTCGTGAAGGCCCGGGTTGTGCCCTACCAGCAACAGGCTTCGCACCACCGGCGTTGCCTGGCGCAGCACCTCGAGCATCTCGATCGCAGGGGCTAGATACAGGGCATCCATAGGCTCGATCAGCGGCGTCTCGTCCCACGGCTCCAGCGCTTCCAAGGTCTGCAGCGTGCGGCGGGCCGAGGACACCAGCACCAGGTCCGGCGCCAACCCCAGCTCCCGCATCGCCCGCGCCATCGCGCTCGCCGCCTGCCGCCCGCACACGTTCAGCGGCCGGGCGTGGTCGGACAGTTTGGGATCGTCCCAGGACGACTTGGCGTGGCGGAGAAGCAGGAGCTGTCGCATGCGAGGCAGAGTGCCACGGCCCACGCGCGTTGTCGCCATCTCCCGCGACCGGCAACGCTGGTCGCAATCGCCGCGGCGGCCCCCATCTGCGGGCCTGCACGGGAGACACGAATGGCTGAACCGGTGGTGATCATTGGGGCAACGGGGGCGATCGGGTCCGCGATCGCCCGACGGCTGGCGGCGTCCGGCCAGGCGCTGCACCTGGTCGCGCGGGACCAAGCCAAGCTGTCCGCGCTGGCTGGGGAGCTCGGCGCAGGTTCGGCGACCGCCGACGTGCTGGATACGGCGGCGCTGACGGCAGCGGTGCAGCAGGCCGGTCCCCGCATCGCCGGCCTGGCGTTCTGCGTCGGCTCCATCGTCATGAAGCCGCTGAAGCGTGCGACCGAAGCCGATTTCATGGACGCGTTCCGGCTGAACGCGGTCGCCGCCGCCATGGCGGTCGCGGCCGCCGCCGACGGCCTGCACGCCGTGCCCGGCAGCGGCGTGGTGCTGTTCAGCACGATCGCCGTCCGCTCCGGCTTCGCCAACCACGCCGTCATCGCCGCGGCCAAGGGCGCCGTCGAGGGCCTGGCCCTCTCGCTGGCGGCCGAGCTCGCGCCGAACACCCGGGTCAACTGCATCGCCCCGAGCCTGACCCGCTCCGGCATCAGCGAGCCGCTCACCCGCAACGAGACGATGGCGAAGGCGATCGCCGGCCAGCACCCGATCCCGCGCCTGGGCGAGGGGAACGACGCCGGGGCGCTCGCCGCATTCCTGCTCTCGGCCGACGCCGGCTGGATCACCGGCCAGGTGTTCGCCGTCGACGGCGGACGCTCCACGGTCCGCACTAAAGGATGAGCGGTGCCCTTCGCTGGGTATTGGGCGACCAGTGCAGCGCCAGCCTCTCATCGCTGTCCGACCTCGACCCGGCGACCGACGTCGTGGTGATGGCCGAGGTTCTGAGCGAGTGCACCTACGTGAAGCACCACGCCAAGAAGATCGTGCTGGTGCTGTCCGCCATGCGGCACTTCGCCCAGGCTTTGACGGCGCGCGGGGTGCGGGTGGATTACATCTGCCTCGACGACCCGGCCAACACGCAAACCCTGCGCACCGAGCTGCAGCGCGCCGTCGAGCGCCACCGCCCCGACCGCGTGGTGGTGACGGAGGCTGGCGAGTGGCGGCTGATGGAGGACATGCGGGACTGGCACGAAGCCGTCGGCCTCGAAGTCGACATCCGCGACGACACCCGCTTCCTGTGCCGCCACCGGGAGTTCCGGGCGTGGGCGCGCGGCACCGGCAAGCTCGCCAAGGTGTCGCTGCGGATGGAGTTCTTCTACCGCGAGATGCGCCGCCGCTACGCCCTCCTGATGGACGGCGACCAGCCGGAGGGGGGCCGCTGGAACTACGATGCCGAGAACCGCAAGCGCCTGCCGGCCGGCGTACGCGCCCCGCCGCCGCCCCGCTTCCCGCCCGACGCGATCACGCAGGAGGTGATGGCGCTGGTCGCCGAGCGCTTCCCCGACCATTTCGGCGCGGTGGACGGCTTCGCCCTGCCGGTGACCGCGCAGGACGCAAGCCGGGCGCTGGACGATTTCGTCGAGACCCGGCTGGCGCAGTTCGGCGACTGGCAGGACGCGATGCAGGTGGGCGAGGCGACGTTGTTCCACGCCCTCGTTTCGACCTCCATCAACACGGGGCTGCTGACGCCGCTCGCCGCCTGCGAGGCCGCCGAGGCCGCGTACCGCGCCGGGTCCGCGCCGCTGAACGCGACCGAAGGCTTCATCCGGCAGATCCTCGGCTGGCGCGAGTTCATGCGGGGCATGTACTGGCTCAAGATGCCCGAATTCGGCAAGCTGAACGCGCTGGACGCGACGCGAAAGCTGCCGTGGTTCTACTGGTCGGCCGAGACCCGCATGAACTGCATCCACCACGCCGTCGCCGACACGCGCGAGCACGCCTACGCCCACCACATCCAGCGCCTGATGATCACCGGAAACTTCGCGCTGCTGGCCGGCCTCGACCCGGCGGAGGTCGATGAATGGTACCTGATTGTGTATGCGGACGCCTACGAATGGGTGGAGATGCCGAACGTGCGCGGCATGGCGCTGTTCGCCGACGGCGGCATCGTCGGCTCCAAGCCGTACGCGTCCAGCGGCGCGTACATCAACCGCATGAGCGACTACTGCCAGCACTGCCACTACGACGTGAAGGACGCCGTGGGCGAGCGCGCCTGCCCGTTCAACGCGCTGTACTGGGACTTCATGGCCCGCCACGCGACGCGCTTCGCCGGCAACCAGCGCATGGCCATGCCGCTGCGGACGCTCGAACGCATGGACCCGGCGCGGGTGCAGGCGCTGCGGGACCGGGCGCGCGCGTTCCTGGCGACGATGGACGCGGGCGAGTTGGTCTAGAGCGTCATCCGATCGAATGGGATTACCCGTCGGATAAAGATGCTCGCCAACACAGAGGGCTAGGGCATTTTCCGTGCGCCTATCAGCGCGGATCATGCTCTAGCCGCCCAGCAGCCGCCGGGCGATGGCGATCACCCGGTGCGCCTCGCTCCAGAGGCCAAGGCTGTCCAGGTCTGCGTACGCCACGAAGCGCGCATCCGTGACGTCGCCCCCGGCCTTGGGTTCGCCGCCCTGCCAGCGGGCGGCGAAATCCAGGATGGTGTAGTGATACTGCACCCGGCCCTGCGCGTCCGGATGGATGCTGTCGACATGGGCCGCCAGCGTCATTTCGCCGACATCCAGGCCGGTTTCTTCCCGCAATTCCCGCCGCGCGGCGGCCTCCGCCGTTTCGCCGAGTTCCTGCGCGCCGCCGGGGATGCTCCAGGTGCCGGCGGCGGGTGGCTTGCCGCGGCGGACCAGCAGCACGGCCTCGGGCCGGAGCACGACGGCGCCGATGCCGACCAGGGGACGCGCGGGGTATTCTCGTCCGGTGCTCATGGCAATGGGCTACGGCATCGGAGGCAGCAGCGGCAAGGTCGCGGGTAATTACCCGCCATGCGCGTTCGTCGGGTATCGGTCGCATCCGGAAAGCACGATCTTAAGCCAACATGCCACTTCGCGACATCCTGACCTCCGCCCTCAACGCCCAGCTTCGCCGCCGCATCCGCGCCCGGGCCCGCGCGCGCTACCTGTCGCGCCAGCGCCTGACCGGCGTCAGCGCGCGCACCACCGCGCTGATCGTGGCCAGCGCGCTGTTCATGGAGCAGCTGGACGGGACGGTGCTCGCGACCGCGCTGCCCTCCATGGCGCGCAGCTTCGGCACCGAGCCGCTGCGCATGAACGTGGCGCTGACCGCCTACCTGCTCAGCCTCGCCGTGTTCATCCCAGCCAGCGGCAAGGCCGCCGACCGCTTCGGCTCGCGCACCGTGTTTCGCGCCGCGATCGCGCTGTTCACCGTAGGGTCTGTCCTGTGCGCGCAGGCGGACAGCCTGGGCTTCCTGGTGGCCGCACGCATCGTGCAAGGCATCGGTGGCGCGATGATGGTGCCGGTCGGCCGGCTGGTGCTGCTCCGCTCGGTGGAGAAATCGGAGCTGGTGTCGGCGATGACTTGGCTGATGATCCCGGCCATGATCGGCCCGATCGTCGGCCCCCCAGTGGGCGGCTTCCTCGTCACGTACCTATCCTGGCGCTGGATCTTCTACATCAACGTGCCGATCGGGCTGCTCGGGATGGCGCTGGCGGGGCGCTATATCCGCGACATCCGGGAGCCGGGCCGGGTCAACTTCGACCTGCCGGGCCTGGTGCTGTCCGGCATCTCGCTCGCGTGCCTGATGTTCGGGCTGGAGACGATCAGCCGTGGGGTCGCGTCGGCGGGCTGGGCGGCGGCGATCCTGGCGGTCGGCATCGGCAGCGGCGCGCTGTATGTGCGGCACTCCCGCCGGCATCCGCAGCCGGTCCTTGACTTCCGGCTGATGCGCATCCCGACCTTCAGCCTGTCGGTAATCGGCGGCGGGCTGACGCGCATCTCGGCCGGCGCGGTGCCGTTCTTGCTGCCGATGATGCTGCAGCTCGGCTTTGGCATGTCGGCGGCGTCCAGCGGGCTGATCACGTTTGCCAGCAGCGCCGGGTCGATGCTGATGAAGTTCGCGGCCAGGCCGATCCTACGCCGCCTGGGATTCCGGAACACGATGATGTGGAACGGGCTGATCGCGACCTTGTTCCTGGCCAGCTTCGCTGCGTTGCGCCCCAGTTGGCCGATCGCGGCGATCTACGCGGTGCTGCTGGTCGGCGGCTTCTTCCAGTCGCTGCAGTTCACCGCCTACAACACCATCGCCTACGCCGACATCCCACGCGCGCAGATGAGCGCCGCGACCAGCTTCTACACCACGTTCCAGCAGCTCAACCTCACGTTGGGCATCTGCGTCGCGGCCGGCTCGCTGGCGGGCTCGATCGTGTTGACCGGGCATTCCCATCCGCTGCTGCCGGACTACAGCGCCGCCTTCCTGGTGGTCGCGACGATCTCGCTGCTCGCGTCTCCGACCTGCGCCCGCCTGCCGCGCGACGCAGGGGACGAGCTGTCGGGGCATGCGACGCCGGTTCAAGCGGTGGCGGCGGTCACCACCGAGACGGCGGACGCGGGCAGCGTGGTCTAGGGATGGCCATGACTTTTAGGAAGGCGAGGCCAAGGGCTCTGCCCCTGGACCCCGTCAAAGGCGGAGCCTTTGAAATCTTTTATATTAGAAGGGGGTCTGGGGCCGCCGGCCCCAGCGGGTCAAGGGCGGAGCCCTTGCCTTCCCTTTTCCAGCAGCCCGCTAGCCCGCCGCCAACGTTTCCAGCGCGGCCCGGCGGTTGAACATCCGCAGCAGCGTCCGCGCCGCGAGTCCGCGGGGGCTTTCGAGCCTAGGGTCGCGATTCAGCAGCACGGCGGCGTCGCGGTTCGCGGTCTGCAGCAGGCCGTCATGCTCCACCGGGTCGGCGAGGCGGAAGGCGGCCTGGCCGGATTGCCGCTTGCCGAGCAGGTCGCCGCCGCCGCGCAGGCGGAAATCCTCGTCGGCGATGACGAAGCCGTCCTCGGTGTCCCGCAACAGCGTCAGCCGGCGGCGCATCGACTCCGTCAGCCCGTCCTCGTGCAGCAGCAAGCAGTAGCTCTGCGCCGACCCGCGCCCGACCCGGCCACGCAATTGGTGCAGCTGCGCCAGGCCGAACCGCTCGGCGTGCTCGATCACCATCACGCTCGCGGCCGGCACGTCGACGCCGACCTCGATGACGGTGGTGGCGACCAGCAGCCGGGTCGCTCCCGCGCTGAACGCCGCCAGCGCCGCGTCGCGCACGCCGGGGTCCTGCTGGCCGTGCGCCAGGCCGATCCGGTCGCCAAGCCGGTCCCGCAGGGTGGCGAACCGGGCCTCGGCCGCCGCCAGGTCGACCAGCGCGCTCTCGGCCACCATCGGGCACACCCAATACGCCTGCTCGCCCCGGTCCAGCGCGCGCACGATGCCGTCGATCACGTCGCCGAGCGTGCCCAGCGAGTGCAGCGTGGTGCGGATCGGCTGCCGGCCGGCGGGCTTCTCCAGCAGGCGGCTGACCTCCATCTCGCCGAACTGGGTCAGCAGGAGCGTGCGCGGGATCGGGGTCGCCGTCATCACCAGCAGGTCGGTCCGCTCGCCCTTGCCGCCCAGCAGCATTCGCTGCGCCACGCCGAAGCGGTGCTGCTCGTCGATCACGGCGAGGCCGAGGTCGCGGAACATCACCTTGTCCTGGAACAGCGCGTGGGTGCCGACCACGATCGGCATGCGCCCGTTCGCCAGCGCCAGCAGCGTGTTGCGCCGCTCCGCCCCGGTGATCGACCCGGTGAGCAAGCCGACCGGGCAGGGGCTCAGCCGCGACAGGGTGCGGTGGTGCTGCTTGGCCAGCACCTCGGTTGGCGCCATCAGGGCGGCCTGCGCGCCCGCCTCCACCGCGCGCAGCATGGCGAGCAGCGCCACCAACGTCTTGCCCGAGCCGACGTCGCCCTGCAGCAGCCGTAGCATCCGCCGGGGCGCGGCAAGGTCGGCGTCGATTTCCGCCAACGCCCGGTGCTGCGACGGCGTCGGCTCGAAGCCGAACTGCGCCAGGGCCGTCGCGCGCAGGCGGCCGTCGCCGGCCAGGGCGCGGCCGGGCCGGTGCCGCTCGCGGTTCTTCATCCAGGCGATCGCGAGCTGGTGGGCGAGCAGTTCGTCGTAGGCCAGCCGCTTGCGCGCGAGTTCGGCCAGTGGGCCGTTGTTGGCGACGGGGGCCTGCACGGCCCGTAAGGCGTCGGCAAAGGCGGGCCACTGCTCGCGCCGCAGCAGCGCCGGGTCGTGCCATTCCGGCAGGTCGGGCAGCAGCAGCAGCGCCTGGTGCATGGTCCGGCGGAGCAGGTCCGAGCGCAGCCCCTCCGTCATCGGCCACACCGGCTCCAGTTCCGGGATGCGCTCCGGCTGGTCGGCGGGGACGATGTAGTTGGGGTGCCGCATCGTCAGCCGGTCGCCGAACAGGTCGCAGCGGCCGGAGACGAGCAGGCGCGCGCCGACCGGCATTTCCTTCAATCGCCAGGGCTGGAAAAAGGCGACCTCCGCAAAACCGGTTCCGTCCCCGACCACCGCCCGCCAGACACGGCCGCTGCCTTCGTGCCGCAGGACCGTCACTTCAACCGTCGCGACGGCGCCGGGCTGGACGTCGTTCAGGCTGCGCGCGGGGCGGCGGTCGACGATCCCGTCCGGCAGGTGGAACAGCAGGTCCAGCACGCGCGGCCCGGCGAGCCGCTCGATGCGCTTGGCGGTTTCTGCGCCGACGCCGCGCAGGCTGGTCACGGGCGCGAGCAGGGGGGTGATCGAATCGGGTTCCACAGGTCTGACTATCGGCGAGCCTGCCGCTATAGGGCAGCGCCGCCGCCGGTGGCCAGCCCGCTGCTACCCGATAAGTGCGATGAGCTTGGCCCGGGCCTCAGCCAGCTCCGCCGGGCTGACTTGCCCCTTTCGCGTCGCCTTGCGCGCATGCCAGTCCTGGCTTTTCACCTGATCCACCAGGACCACGCTCGGCGGCTGCCCCCGATCGCCACCTCGAACGGGTAGCCTTCGTTTCGTGTGGTCGATACACTGCCCGCAATATTTCTTACCGCCGGAACCGGGCTGACACCGCGGACCTCGCCGTCTATATCACCCCGGCATGACCGACCAGCGTCGCCGCCGCATCCTGTTCCGTGCCACCCATCGCGGCACCCATGAAACCGACATCCTGGTCGGTGGCTTCGTCGCGGCACGGCTCGACGACTTCACCGAAGCCGAACTGGACGCCGTGGAGGAGGTCATGGAGCTGCCCGACGCCGACCTCGCCGACTGGCTGACCGGGCGGCGGCCGATCCCCACCGACGTGGACACACCGATGCTCCAAGCCATCCGCGCCGCGGTGCTCGCCCGTTGAGCGCCGTCACCGTCTTCGGCGCGCCGGAGGGCTACGACGCGCTGCTGCTCGCGCGCCGCCGGGCGGAACACCGGGGCTGCGTGCTGCACGCCACCCGCGACGACACCCGCATGGCCCGGCTGCACGAGGCGCTCGCCTTCTTCGCCCCCGAGGTCGAGGTCATCCGCTTTCCCGCCTGGGATTGCCTGCCGTATGACCGCGTGTCGCCGAACCCGGCGATCGTGTCCGAGCGCATCGCGGCCTTGGCCCGCCTGCTGGAGCCCGCCACACGCCCCCGCCTGGTGCTGACCACCGTCAACGCCCTGGTGCAGCGCGTGCCGCCGCGGGCGGTGTTCCAGGGCGCCAGCCTCGCTATCCGCACCGGCGGAGTTGTCCAGCCCGAGCACCTGACCCGGTTCCTCGAAGCCAACGGCTATGGCCGCGCCGACACCGTCATGGAGCCCGGCGAATACGCCGTCCGCGGCGGCATCATCGACATCTACCCGGCGGGCGAGCCCGACCCGGTCCGCCTCGACCTGTTCGGCGACACGGTCGAAAGCATCCGCCGGTTCGACCCGACCACCCAGCGCAGCACCGACCGCATCGACGGCCTGACGTTCCGCCCGGTGTCGGAGGTGGCGCTCGACCCGGCCAGCGTCATCCGCTTCCGCGAGGGTTGGCGCGACATCTTCGGCCCCGGCGCCGCGAAGGACCCGATCTACCTGTCCATCTCCGACGGACGCCGCCACCCCGGCATGGAGCACTGGGTGCCGCTATTCCACCCGACGATGGAAACCCTGCTCGACTACCTGCCCGACGCCGCCGTCAGCTTCGACCACCAATCCGACCAGGTGCTAACCGGGCGGCTGGAGATGATCGCCGACCATTACGAGGCGCGCCGCCCATTGCCCAAGGACGGCGAGGTGCCGTACCGCCCGATGCCGCCGGATCGGCTGTACCTGAACCGGGCGGAGTGGGACGAGATGCTGTCCTACGGGCCGCTGTTCCAGTTCAGCCCCTACGCCGCGGCGGGCGCCGAGGGGATCGACGCCGGCGGGCGGCCCGGCGTGGTGTTCACCCAGGCCGGCAGCCGGGTCGGCGGCAACGTGTTCGACCAACTGAAGGAGCAGTCGGCCACCTGGTTCCGGAGCGGCCAGCGCACCGTCATCGCCGCCTGGACCCGCGGGTCGCGCGAGCGCATCGCCAACCTGCTGCGGGAGAACGGCCTCAAAGCCGCGCAGTACGACAACTGGGCCCATGTCCGGCGCGCGCCGAAGGATGCGGTGATGCTGGTTACGCTCGGGCTGGAGCGCGGCTTCCTGGCAGACGGATTGGCCGTGGTGGGCGAGCAGGACCTGCTGGGCGAGCGCATCAGCCGCCCGCCGCGCCGGCGCAAGCGGGCCGACCAGTTCATCGCCGAGGCCACCGAGATCGCCGAGGGTGACCTGGTGGTGCACCAGGACCATGGCATCGCCCGCTACGACGGCCTGACGACGCTCAGCGTCGACGGCGCCCCGCACGACTGCCTCAAGCTGCTGTACGACGGCGCGCACAAGCTGTTCCTCCCCGTCGAGAACATCGAGATGCTGTCCCGCTTCGGGCAGGAGGGCAGCGTCGCGCTGGACCGGCTTGGGGGTGCCGGGTGGCAGACCCGCAAAGCCAAGATGAAGCAGCGCATCCAGGACATGGCGGGCGAGCTGATCCGCACCGCCGCCGCGCGCCGGGTGCGCGAGGCGGTGAGCCTGGCGCCGGTGGAGGGCGCGTGGGACGAGTTCTGCTCGCGGTTCCCGTGGGCCGAGACCGAGGACCAGTCCCGCGCCATCGCCGACGTGCTGGAGGACCTCGCGGCCGGCCGGCCGATGGACCGGCTGATCTGCGGCGACGTGGGGTTCGGCAAGACCGAGGTGGCGCTGCGGGCGGCGTTCGTGGCGGCGATGTCCGGCGCGCAGGTGGCGGTGGTGGTGCCGACCACCCTGCTGGCCCGGCAGCATTTCCGCACCTTCACCGCCCGCTTCGCCGGGTTGCCGGTCAAGATCGGCCAGCTGTCGCGCATGGTGAACGCGAAGGACTCGGCGGAAACCAAGCGCGGCCTCGCGGATGGCAGCGTCGGCATCGTCATCGGCACGCACGCGCTGCTGGCCAAGGGGATCGAGTTCGTCGACCTGGGTTTGCTGATCGTCGACGAGGAGCAGCATTTCGGCGTCTCCCACAAGGAGAAGCTGAAGGCGCTGAAAGCCGACGTCCACGTATTGACGCTGTCGGCGACGCCGATCCCGCGCACCTTGCAATTGGCGCTGACGGGCGTGCGGGAGATGAGCCTGATCGCGACGCCGCCGGTGGACCGGCTGGCCGTCCGCACCTTCATCACGCCGTTCGACGGCGTGGTGGCGCGTGAGGCGATCCAGCGCGAGCGGTTCCGCGGCGGCCAGATATTCTGCGTCGTGCCGCGGGTCGAGGACCTCGGCCGCATGGCCGAACGCCTGCGCGAGATCGTGCCGGAAGCCCGCATGATCGAGGCGCACGGACGGCTCGCGCCGACCGAGCTGGAGCGGGTGATGACGGAGTTCGGCGACGGCAAGTACGACATCTTGCTGTCGACCAACATCGTCGAGAGCGGGCTGGACATGCCGGCGGTCAACACGCTGATCATCTACCGCGCGGACATGTTCGGGCTGGGGCAACTGTATCAGCTGCGCGGGCGGGTCGGCCGGGGCAAGCAGCGCGGCTACGCGTACCTGACCTGGCCGGCCAACCATCGGCTGTCGGTCGCGGCGGAGAAGCGGCTGACGGTGATGCAGACGCTGGACAGCCTGGGCGCCGGGTTCACCTTGGCCTCGCACGACCTCGACATCCGCGGGGCGGGGAACCTGCTGGGCGACGAGCAGTCCGGGCATATCCGCGAGGTCGGCATCGAGCTGTACCAGCAGATGCTGGAGGACGCGGTGTCGGAGATGCGCGCCGAGCGCGGCCGCCGCAAGTCGGACGACCGGGACTGGACGCCGAACATCTCGCTGGGGCTGCCGGTGCTGATCCCGGAAACCTACGTGCGCGACCTGCCGGTGCGGCTGGGGCTGTATCGTCGGATCGGCACCTTGGCGTCGGACGGCGAGAGCGAGGCGATGGCGGCCGAGCTGGTCGACCGCTTCGGCCCGTTGCCGGAGGAGGTGGACAACCTGCTGAACGTGGTCGGGTTGAAGCGGGCGTGCCGGGAGGCGGGGGTGGAGCGGCTGGAGGCGGGGCCGAAGGGGATGGTGCTGGCGTTCCGGGGGAACTCGTTCCGCAATCCGGGGGGGTTGGTTAGTTGGCTCGGGTCGCGCAAGGGGGGGATTCGGCTGCGGCCGGACCACAAATTGGCGATCGTGCAGGATATGGATGTGGCGGCGCGGCTGAAGACGGCGCGGGATATCTTGAGAAACCTGAATCGGATTGCGTCGGAGGCGAAGGCGGCATAGCAATCGCTTTGGAGTGATGAAGTTTTTGTTCAACTCTAATCCTTACAGCGAACCATGCTACAAGGTTTTCAAAGAAACGGAGCACTTAGGATATGGCAATGTCGGATAAAACTCCCGGAGATGAGGAAGAATTACTGCGGTTAGAGTATGTAAAAAACAGCGATTTATCGACCAAGTCCGCGCTGCTGAAGCTCTTGCAACTCAACGAATGGGTAATGATAGACTGTCATTAATAAAAATGAAAGGTATTTTAAATAAATTTGTTGATAGACTGGCGAAGAAGGAAAGTTTATATTTAGATATTCCCTCATTTAATAATGATGTTGGCGGTGCGGAAAAAAGATGGGAACAAGTAGAAGAAATAATTAAGGTAATGGAACTAGAGATATCTATTAACAAAGTTTTTTATGAAGGAGAGGACGACGAGATCAGCCTTGATGAAAATTGGAAATCTGTATCAAGCACATATATAGCACATATTCGTGCAGTAGTATCTAGAGCAAACATGCCAGAGATTATGCGAGAGCGCATACTTCTTCATCTAAATAAACTTCAGTTAGAGATTGATCGTAATCGAACTAGATTATCTTCATTAACAGAGGTATTTTTATCCCTCACGGAGGCAGCCGGAAAAGGGGCAAACAACCTTGCACCAGCAGTCCGACTATTCGAAAAGCTTGCAGGAGCTTTCTCAGGGGCGAGAACCTCACATACTGAGACACGTCTCGGATTTGAGCCACAGGCACGTTTGCCACCTCCGGAAACTCTTGGTTTAACCGACTTGCCACCAGATAAAATAGAGTCTTCTGATCCCACTGCATGACGGCTTCCGGGAGTTTTATGATCGCGCCTGACTTATCACAAAGTATATTACGGGGTCGGGCGGAGTAGAATTTCGCCAAATGACTGATCGCTGTAAGAATTAGCCTTCAACGTTCCACGCTTTGCTGTTATTCTCTTGATCATAGCTGAATGATCTGTCCTGATTAGCAGCCGTCGCTCGTGACACATGCGGCACCTTTCAAGTAATCCGCCAGGCCATCTCGATCAGTACTAGCAACGGACTAACTGACGATCGGTCTATCGCGAACTCGTTTCGGTAAGGCTGGATTATCAAACTCTCACCACGACCAGCAATGCAACACCATTGTCTTAAAGCCACTAAACGGAAACACCGCGACTTTCTCGCCGCGCGGTCGTAACGAGCTACCGCATCCCACCCGCCAACGCCGACAAGTCCACCCCGTTAATTGTCACCGCCCTATTCGCCACCGCGATCTGCCACACAGACTGGTCGCCACTGGTGCGAGCAATCCCCTTCAAAAAAATGATCGCCGGAACCCCCCGCCGCAACAGCGGGTCGGCCTGCGCTTGGGCGATCAGCGCATCCAGCCCACGGGCGGTGACCTCCATCTGGCCGTTGACCGTGCTCGGGTCCACCATCGTGAACTTGCCCGTGCCGGCGAACTGCGTGCCGGCGATGTCGAGCGCGAGGCTGTCCACGCCGAACACGATGCCGCCATGGCTGAACAGGGCGGCAATGTCCTCCGACGACAGCTTGCCGCTGCTCCCTGGGGCGGTCGTGTCCATCGCCATCCTGGTCAGGTCGGCGACGCCTACGTTGGACACCGTGGGCGTCAGCAGGATGTGCTTCGGCACATACGCGGCGAACGCGGCGGGCAGCTCGGCCAGTTGCAGCCCGTCCAGCCCGAGCGTCATCGTCCCGGTCAGCATGTCCTGCGGCGCGTCCGCACCGAAGGCGAACGTCACCTTGCCGATCGTCCCGGCGTGGTCGCCGACCTCGAACGTCACGTTTTCCCCGGTCTCCTCGATCCGCCCGCCCGTCAGCAATTCGTGCGCGGCCACCAGCAGGTTGTGCCCGCCGGCCAGGTCCGCCGCTTTCGCCACCGGGTCGCCGGGCGCTCTCGAGGAAGCATTCGCGGCCATGACGGCGTTGATGGCCGCGTTGACGACCGGAATGAGCCGATCCCGCGCCAGGCCTGTCGTCGTGCCGACGACATGGAACCGGCGCGCCTCGGTCCGCGTCGCCGTGCCGTCCGGCAGGGCCTGGGTCGCGTGAAAACCTTCGATCGTGGCGTCGGTCAGGACATCGACCCGGCCCGGCGTCGTCGGACGCAGGCTGCTCTGCGCGGCGTAGCGGTCCCAGTGCTGCGAGGACGGCATGGACCCGCCTTCCGTGTGCACGTCCAGCGACGTCAATGTGGACTCCGATGAGGTCGGCGTCGCGTAGGTCGGGTCGAAGACGGCGTGGGAACTCTGGTCACCGATCGTCACGACGTAGGTGATCGTCTCCGGGTGCCGATGGTTCGGACCGGGGTCCTTGGCGTCGGGCGCATCGGCCACGCTCTGCTTGGTGGTCACCTGGAACGACGGCGGAAGCCTTTGGTCGTCGATCTGCCAGCGCGTGTCGTCGATCATGCGCGCGGTCGCGGTCGCTGCGGCGTCTTTCGGCTCAATGGCTGCGAACGTGCCAAGCGGCGCGGTGACCCGGTAATGGTCGCCCTCGGGCGTGAACTGCACGAAGCCAGGCGGCAGCTCAAGCGTCCCGCCGGTGATCTCCGTCAGCCAGGTTTGCACCTGCCGTTGCAAGGCCACCGCTTGCTCGGGGGACGGCGCGGGCGCCGCGGCGGCGAGGGCGGGCGCCGCAACCGCGGCGATGATCGCGGCGGTCGCCGATTTCAACAAGGCCATGTCGTTCCTCGATGCGTTGCAGGCGGAAGCCGCCACAATGCGGGACGCGCCGCCTGCCGGGCAACCCTGTCGGCAACGGCCGCGTCGGCCGCTAGCCGGCTGTCGCTTCCACCGCGGCGACGTCGAGCAGGCGCTCGATGACCTCGGGCTCCTGTGCGCCGGCGATGGCGTGATGGCCGCCGATGACGAAGCAGGGCACACCGTTGATGCCGAGCCGGTGCGCACGCAGGTTGTCGGCGTGGACCGCGTCGATTTCGGCGTCGCTGAACAGGAAGTTGCGGACCGCCATGGGCTCCAACCCGCACGAGGCAGCGATGGCGCCCAGCACCGTGATGTCGCCGATGTCGCGGCCATCGGTGAAATGTGCTGCGAACAGCGCCTCGACCATGTCGGCCGCTCCGCCGAAACGGTTGGCCCACCGGACCAGACGGTGCGCGTCCACGCTGCTCGGGGTTCGGCGAACCCGGTCGAAGCGGAACTGCAGGCCTTCGTTGCGGCCGATCTCGGCGATGGAGCCATACAGCCGCCGTGCCCGGTCCTCGCCGCCGAACTTGCGAACCACGTAGTCCGATCGCGACATGCCCACTCGCGGCATGTCGGGGTTGAGCAGGAACGGACGCCAGGTAAGATCGAACAGCAGGTCCGGCCGGCGTCGCAGCGTGCGCAACAGGCGACGCACGCCGAGGTAGCACCACGGGCACACGAGATCATGGACGATCTCGACCGAGAGCCGCGCTTTGGGAGGGGCGAGGACATTCACGGACGCATCCTAGTGTCTTGCCTCGCGTTTCGTCACACGATTTCCGGAGCTGCGCGCGGCACGCTTTATGCGTTTATAGCGTGGCAGATATGCGTGATTACATCGCCCGAATCATGCTGTGTGGCAGGACAAGGGGATGCTCGGTAGGCCGAATTACCTATTCGTTCATTCGTTTACGATTGAGACCTTCAGCCGGAAATGAGCTTGTCCCGGTGGGTCACAATCCGGACAAGCGATTGATCGAGGTCAATTCAGCAGCTGTTCCGCCAGCGTCGCCCAATAGGATGCGCCGACCGGCAGCATGGCGTCATTGAAGTCGTAGCGCGGGTGATGCACCTGCGGGTCGCCCTCGCCGCGGCCGGCGCCCATCATGATATAGGCGCCCTGCTTCTTCTGCAGCATGAACGCGAAATCCTCGCCGCCCATGGTGGGTTTGTACATGTGGATCACCCGCGCCTCGCCCGCCACGGTTTCGGCGGCGTGCCGGGCCAGCGCCATGGCCGCCGGGTCGTTGACGGTCGCGGGGAAGGTGCGGTCGAACAGCACATGGGCGGACGCGCCGAAGCTGTCGGCAATGCCGGTCGCCAGCCGGCGCACGCCTGCCTCCAGTTGGTCGCCGACCTTGGGCGAGAACCACCGCGCGGTGCCGAGCATGCGCACGCTCTCAGGAATGACGTTGTAGATGTTGCCGCCGGCGATGCTGCCGATGGTCACAACCCCACTCTCGCCGGGATCAAGCGTGCGGGCGACGATTGATTGCAGCGCGGACACGATCGCGGCCGAGACGACGATCGGGTCGACGCCGTGATGCGGCTGGGCGCCATGCGCGCCACGGCCGGTCACCACGACCTCGATATTGGCGACGGCCGCCATGACGTCGCCGTCGCGCCAGGCAAACACGCCGGCGGGCACGCCGGGCCAGTTGTGCAGGCCGTACACCTGGCTCATCGGGAAGCGCTCGAACAGGCCATCCTTGATCATCAAATCGGCGCCGTTCAGGTTTTCCTCCGCGGGCTGGAAGATCAGGTACACGGTCCCGTTGAAATTGCGCGTTTCGGCCAGGTATTTCGCAGCTCCCAGCAGCATCGTCGTGTGGCCGTCGTGCCCGCATGCGTGCATCACGCCCGGCGTTCGGGATGCATAGGCAGCCCCGGTGGCCTCGTGGATCGGCAGCGCGTCCATGTCGGCGCGCAACCCGACCGCGCCGTCGCCGGGCCGTCCGCGGATGACGCCGACCACGCCGGTGCCGGCCAACCCGGCATGCACCTCGTCCACGCCGAACGCGCGCAATTTCTCCTGCACGACGCCGCTGGTGCGGACCTCCTGCAACGCGAGTTCGGGATGCATGTGCAGATCGTGCCGCCACGCGGTCATCTCGTTGTGGAAGTCGGCGATGCGATTGATGACGGGCACGGGCGGTTTCTCCTGGGACAGCCTTAATGTGGGGTCGCCCCGAATGTCCTCGCAAGCCCTTCGGTCAACCCGACCGGCACGACACCCAGGCGGCGCTGCATCGGATCGATGGCAAAGGTTTTATGCTCCAGCAACCGGCGGATTTCGGTCGCGCGGATGGTGGGCACGCCGGGCACCAGGCGGGTGAGGGGGGCCAGGCGACGCAGCAGCCGAGCGGGCACGCCGACGATCCGGGGCGGACGCAGCCCCGCGGCAATGGCGACCGCGCGAACGAAATCGGCGTAGCTGACGGAGTCGGCGCCGGCGATGACCATGCTCTCCGAATGGTCCCATTGCACGTCGAGGGCGGCGCGAATGGCGGCGGTCACGTCGTCCTGGTGAATGGGCCGCACCAGCGCCCGCCCGCCGCCAGGCAGCGGGACCACAGGGAGGCGGCGGAGCAGGGCGGCGAGGCGCTGGACGTTGTCCTCACCCTGGGCGCCGTAGATCATGGTCGGATGCAGCATGACCCCGGGCCGGCCAGACGCGCGAAAAGCGGCCTCGCCGGCCAGCACGCCTTCCGCATGGCGGTCGGGCCAGCGGGTGAACTTGCGGGTGCTGCCGAGGAAGACGAAGCGGGTCGCGTGCGGCGCGGCGTCCAGGATCGCCGCAGCATGCCGGGCATGGGCGCACGAGACGACCACGCGGGCGTCGGCCAGTGCGAGGCGGAGTGCGCGGGGTTCGCGCAAATCCGCGACGGCAAGCTCGCCCGGCAGCTCGGCCGCCGACCATTTGCCGGCGTTGCGCACCACCGGCACGAACGCCGCCCTCGCCGCCGCCAATGACCGGCAAAGGGCAAGGCCCGACCGTCCAGACGCACCGATGACATGCACCGCCATGAGGCAGGCTACCGCACCGCCAGCCGGGTGAAAACATGCGGTAACCCCTTACCACATAGGTGAAACCTTGACTTCGCCCGGCATTGGCGCGATACGCGGCGCCTTGATCCAGATGGAATGCGCCAGATGAAGACCACCGTTTCGCTCAAGCCCGCGGAGGTGAGCAAGGCTTGGACGCTGATCGACGCCGACGGGCTCGTGCTCGGACGCCTCGCCGCGATCATCGCCCAGCGCCTGCGCGGCAAGCACAAGCCGCAGTTCACCCCGCACGTGGATTGCGGCGACAACATCGTCGTGGTCAACGCCGAGCGCGTGCGCGTGACCGGCAACAAGGGCGAGCAGTCGATCTTCTACTACCACACCGGCTACCCCGGCGGGATCAAGGGCCGCTCGGTCAACCAGATCCTCGACGGCCGCCACCCCGAGCGCGTCATCCAGAAGGCGGTCGAGCGCATGATCACGCGCGGACCACTGCAGCGCCAGCAGATGAAGCACCTGTACGTATATGCCGGCGACAAGCATCCCCATGACGGCCAGCAGCCGCAGGCGCTCGACGTCGCCGCGCTGAACCGCAAGAACCGGAGAGTTTGACGATGTCCGAGACCCAGACCCGCACGCTCGCCGACCTGAAGGACCTCGCGGTCGCCACCACCGCCCTGGCGCCGGACGCCCCGGTGAAGGTCGCGCCGAAGCGCGATGCGCAGGGCCGCAGCTACGCCACCGGGCGGCGCAAGAACGCCATCGCCCGCGTCTGGATCAAGCCCGGCAAGGGCGACATCAACGTGAACGGCAAGACGGTCGGCACCTACTTCGCCCGCCCGGTGCTGCGCATGCTGATCACCCAGCCGTTCCTGGTCGCCGACCGCTACAACCAGTTCGACGTTTACTGCACCGTCACCGGCGGCGGGCTGTCCGGCCAGGCAGGCGCGCTGCGCCATGGCATCAGCCGGGCGCTGACCTACTATGAGCCGGATTTGCGCGGCATCCTCAAAATCGCCGGGTTCCTGACCCGCGACAGCCGCGTGGTGGAACGTAAGAAGTATGGTAAGGCGAAGGCCCGCCGGAGCTTCCAGTTCAGCAAGCGGTAGCCGCGTAAACCCTCTCCCGCCGGCGGGAAAGGGAGAAGAAAGGAGGTTCTGGATGACCTACTCGATCTTCATCGACGGCGAGGCGGGCACCACGGGCTTAGGCATCCGCGACCGCCTGCAATATGTGCCTGGCGTCGCGGTCCGCAGCATCGACCCGGCGCGCCGCAAGGATCCCGACGCCCGCCGTGAGATGATGGCGCAGGCCGACCTCGCGGTATTGTGCCTGCATGACGACGCAGCCCGCGAATCAGCTGCCCTGGCTGCAAGCCTGGGGGATCGTGCACCGAAGCTGCTGGACGCGAGCACGGCGCACCGGGTCGATCCCGATTGGGTGTACGGCGTGCCGGAACTGGACGCGGGCCAGGCCGGACGCATCGCCCAAGCTCCCCGCGTCGCCAATCCCGGCTGCTATCCGACCGGCGCCATCACGCTGCTGCGCCCCCTGGTCGAAGCCGGGCTGATCCCCGCCGACCACCCGATCAGCGTCAACGCCGTCAGCGGCTACTCCGGCGGCGGACGCGGCATGATCGAGGCGCACGAGGCGGCGGGCGGCCCGGCGTTCGAACTCTACGCGCTCGGGCTGGAGCACAAGCACGTGCCCGAGTTGCAGCGCTATACCGGGCTGACCCGGCGCCCTATTTTCGTGCCCTCTGTCGGCCACTTCCGCCAGGGCATGCTGGTGTCCATTCCGTTGCACCTCGGCACCTTGCCGGGCGCGCCAACCGGGGCTGACCTTGCCGACATCCTGACCGCCTACTACCGTCATGCCCCCAACATCCACGTGCTGCCGGCGGCGTCCGGAGGCGCGCTCGAACCGGAAGGGCTGAACGACACCGACGCCATGGAATTGCGCGTTTATTCCAACGAAACGTACGGCCAGGCGGTGCTGGTCGCGCGGCTGGACAACCTCGGCAAGGGCGCATCCGGCGCCGCCGTGCAGAACATCCGGCTGATGCTCGGGCTCGACGCCGTGCAAGCGCGGGAGCTGGCCGATGCCTGACGACATCAAGGTGCCGGCCGGCGAGCTGTCGAATATGCCGGGGCCGCGGGCTCTCGCCGGACCGCTGTTCTCGTTCGAGCACGTCTCGCCCCGGCTCGCGGCCGATGTGTGGGTGGCGCCGACGGCTGCCGTGATCGGCGACGTCGAACTCGGGCCGCAGGTCGGCATCTGGTTCCATTGCGTGCTGCGCGGCGACACCAACGCCATCCGCATCGGCGCACGAACCAACATCCAGGACGGGTCGGTCCTGCACGTGAGCGCGGGCCAGTTTCCGTGCCTGATCGGCGCGGACGTGACGGTCGGCCATGCCTGCATCGTTCACGCCTGCACCCTGCACGACCGCGCCTTCGTCGGCATGGGCGCGACCGTGCTGGATGGCGCGACGATCGAGGAGGGTGGGATGCTGGCCGCCGGCGGACTGCTGACCCCCGGCAAGCGGATTGGGCGCAACGAGCTATGGGCCGGCTCCCCCGCGCGGCTGATGCGGCTCATGTCGGCCGAGGAGCGCGCGGGATGGGATCAAACCGCGGTGCATTACGTCGAACTCGCCGCACGCTTCCGGGCGGGGCTCGGTCCGGCCTGAGCCGCCGGGCGGATTGACATGAAGGCCCGCGCCGCCGCCCTGATCCTCGCCGTCTTGCTCCCCGCTGCGTGCGCACCGGAAAGCCCGCTGCCTGATATCGCCATCTTGCCGCCGGGCGTTTTCGGCGCTGCCGACCAGGACGTTCCGGCAATGGAGTATGCCGAATACGTCTTCTCGGACAACAGCCGCACCTACGGCAACCCGGCCGCGGGCGCGCGAGCGGTGCTGGCGATGGACTACCTTGCGGGCGCGCTGGCCACCAGCCCGCGCTGGGCCAATGTCGGCCCGGAGACGAAGTTCGAACTGCTGCAAGCGCGCGAACAAACCCGCGCCGCCGCCGGCATCGCTCCGAATGCGCGATCGCAGGCGGTGGTCAACAGCCTAGTGGTCGCATCGAGCGAACTGCAGGCAGGCAACCCGGCGAAAGCGGCGGCGGCGGTCAACAACCCGGCGTTCACCGGGTCGCCGGAGCAGACCCTGCAACGGCTGGCGAACCTGCCCTATCTCCAGATGGCAAACGTTTCGACCAACCATGCCGCCAACGAGATGTTCGAGCCGGGAGACAACGGCACGTAGCTCGTCTGGCCTGCCCGGTTACGCCCTCTCCAGCACGTAGCTTCCCGGCGCGTTCCCGGTTGCGCCGAGTGGGCTGGCGCCCGGCATGCGCGCCGGCGCCTGGTCGTGGCTCAGTGCCGCCACCCAGCGTTGCCAGTCGGGCCACCATGATCCGGCCATCTCGATGGCGCCCGCGAACCAGTCATCGGCCGATCCCGGCAGGCCGGTCCCGACCCAATGGGTGTACTTGCCGGCTTCGGGCGGACTCACCACGCCGGCGATGTGCCCCGACGCCGCCAGCACGAAGCGCGTCGGCCCTTGCAGGAGCTGGGTGCCGCGGTAGGTGCTCTGCCACGGCGCGATATGGTCCTCCCGCGTGGACAGGAAGTACGCGGGCAGGTCGATGCGGCCGAGGTCGATCTTCTGCCCGGCCAGGGTGATGCCGCCGGGCTGGGCCAAGCGATTGGCTTGGTACATGTTGCGCAGATAGAAGCTTTGTATCCGGGCGGGCATCCGGGTGGCGTCGCTGTTCCAATACAGCAGGTCGAACTCGAACGGTTCCTTGCCCATCAGGTAGTTGTTGACGACGTACGACCAGATGAGGTCGTTGGCGCGCAGCAGGCTGAATGTCTGCGCCATGTCGCCGCCTTCGAGGTCGCCACGCTTGCCCACGCGGTCCTCCAAGCCCTTCAACTGCTCCTCATCGATGAACACGCCTAATTCGCCCGCCTCGGCGAAGTCCAGCATGGTCGCGAGGAACGTCGCGGACTTGATACGGTCGTCGCCCGTTGCCTTCATCCAGGCCAGGGCCGTGGCGAGCAGGGTGCCCCCGAGGCAGTAGCCGATCGCGTTCACCTCGCGCTCGCCGGTCGCGGTCTCGATCGCGTCCAACGCGTCCAGGATACCCTCGCGCATGTAGTCGCCGAAGCCTTTGTCCGCGAGCGCCGCGTCCGGGTTGACCCAGCTGATCATGAACACCGTATGGCCCTGGCTGACGGCATAGCGGACGAAACTGTTCTTGGGGCGAAGGTCCAGGATGTAGAACTTGTTGATCCACGGCGGCACCACCAACAATGGACGCTTCAGCACCGTGTCCGTCGTGGGCGAGTACTGGATCAGCTGCATCAGCTGGTTCTGGTAGACCACCTTTCCGGGCGAAACGCCGATGTTGCCGCCCACCTTGAAGGCGTCCATGTCGGTCGTCTTGATGGACAGCTTGCCGCGTCCGCGCTCCAGGTCCGAGAGCAGGTTGTTCAAGCCACGCAGCAGGTTCTCGCCGCCGGTCTCGGCGGTGCGGCGCAACACTTCCGGGTTGGTCATCAGGAAATTGGACGGGCTCATCGCATCGACGAACTGGCGGCTGTAGAAATCGACCTTCTGCGCGGTTTTCCGGTCCAGCCCGTCGGCGCGGGCAATCACGTCCTGCACGAAGCGTGCACACAGCAGGTAGCTCTGCTTGATGAAGTCGAAAACCTCGTTTTCCTTCCAGGCCTGGTCCTTGAAGCGATGGTCCTCGGGGTCGGGCTGGATCACCGGAGCGACGCCGTTCATGCCCATGAAACGCCGGGTCGTGTTCTGCCACAGCGTCATGTAGTCCTGCCAAAAGCCGATCTGCGCGTGCATCAGCCCGGCCGGATTGGCCATCAGCTTGGCCGTCATCTCCATGAAAGCGGAGCCGATGTTGAGCGGGTCTGCCGATGGCTGGAGCTGGGATTGACGCTTCAGCCAGTCGCCGACGATGCGCTGCGACCGCTCGGCCACGTCCGCCATCGACCGGCCCAGCTCCGCCGGAACCGATATTTTCGGCATCAAGGCGTCCAGTTTCGCCAACTCCGTCATGCGCGCGTCCTTCCTTGGAATGCAACCCCGCGCTAGACAGACATCTTGGCGGGGATCGCGGCGTTATGGTTCGGGTTTCTTATATGCAGGGTAGGCATCGGCGCGGATGGGTTCAATATCTATGTCATATGACAACTTATGGTATGCTCCTAACGCTGAGCGCATGTGGGGGCAAGGTAGCGCCCGACGCCCCGCTGGACTGGTGGCATAGCCTGGAGGGCGGCGTCATCGCCGGGCAGCGCCCACCGCCTCCAGGCGCGAACGATCCGTATCCAAACCTCGCCACGGTGCCGGCAAAGCCGGTGCCGACCGATCTTGCGACCCGGCAGCGCATCGCCGACAGCCTGGCCGCCCAGCGTGATCGGACCAAGGCGCAAGCCGCTCTCGACCCGCTGCCCACTGCAGCATCCGCGCGTCCGCCGCCCGCCGCCCCGACGCCTGCCACCCCGGCGCCTGCCGCCTCCACACCTGCCGCCTCGCCGCCGAAGCCAGGCCCGGATGTCTCCCGGATGACCGTTGATGCGGTGACGCCACCGCCGGCAACGCCCACTCCCTCGCTCGACGCCGTGCCTCAACCTGTTGCGGCGGCCGTATCCGGTGAGTTGCCGCTGGTCCCCCGCGAGCCGCCTGCATTGCCTACGGTTGAGGGCTACCGGACACCGGTTGCACCGCCTGCAACCCCGGCCGTCGCCGCCGCGCCAGCGCCGGTGGTGAACGGGGTGCAAATCGCATTCACGCCTGGATCGTCCATGTTGCCGCCGTCCGCATCGCTCACCTTGCGGACGTTCGCCCTGGCGCATCGTGGCGTGGCGCTTGCGGTGGTCGGCCACGGCGAGAACGTGCGACCGGACGCCGACGCGCAGGGCCGCTCGCTGGAGCTGGCGTTGAAGCGAGCGCAGGCCATCGCCGCGTCGCTGGGCGAGGCCGGGGTGCCCGCGGTCAACTTGCGCCTATCCGCAGAGGCTGCCGGATCTGGCGGCCTAGCCCGTCTCAACTGAAAGTCTGCTGCATGTCCAACGAGTTTCACCGTATCCGCCGCCTGCCGCCCTACGTGTTCGCCGAGGTGAACAGCGCCAAGGCCCGCGCCCGCGCCGCCGGCGAAGACATCATCGACCTCGGCATGGGCAACCCCGACTCGCCGACCCCGCCGCACATTGTGGCCAAGCTGATCGAGGCGGTGCAGGACCCCCGCAGCCACCGTTACTCCGTCAGCAAGGGCATCCCCGGCTTGCGCCGTGCGTTGGCCGGCTATTACGCCCGCCGCTTCGACGTGAAGCTCGACCCGGAGACGGAGGTCGTGGCCACCCTCGGCAGCAAGGAGGGCTTGGCGAACCTCGCCGCCGCCATCACCACTCCCGGCGATACGATCCTGGTGCCGAACCCGTCCTATCCCATCCATCAATTCGGCTTCATCATCGCCGGCGCGTCCGTCCGCAGCATCCCAGCCACTCCGGATGACGAGATGCTGCGCGCGCTGGACCGCGCGGTGCGGCACTCGGTGCCGAAACCGACGGCGCTGATCGTGAACTTCCCGTCCAACCCGACGGCCATGCTCGCCGACCTCGATTTCTACCGCGAGCTCGTCGCCTTTGCGCGCCAGCACGACATCTGGATCATGTCGGACCTCGCCTACTCCGAGATCTATTTCGGCGACCGCGTGCCGCCGTCGATCCTGCAGGTGCCGGGCGCCAGCGACATCGCGGTGGAGTTCACCTCGATGTCGAAGACGTATTCCATGCCGGGCTGGCGGATGGGATTCGCCGTCGGCAACGAGCGGCTGATCAACGCTCTTACGCGGATGAAGTCCTACCTCGACTACGGCGCGTTCACCCCGATCCAGGTGGCCGCCGTCGCCGCGCTGAACGGCGCGCAGGACTGCGTGGCCGAGGTGCGCGACCTGTATCGCGAACGCCGTGACGTGCTGGTGCCCGGCCTGAACGCGGCCGGCTGGGTGGTGCCGAACCCGGAAGCGTCGATGTTCGCCTGGGCGCCGATCCCGCCCGCCTACGCGCATCTCGGCAGCGTGGCGTTCAGCAAGCTGCTGCTGGCCCGCGCCCGGGTTGCGGTTGCGCCGGGCATCGGGTTCGGCGAGCAGGGGGAGGGGTTCGTGCGGATCGCGCTGGTTGAGAACACCCAAAGGCTTCGGCAGGCAGTTCGGAGCATCAAGGGGTTTTTGCAGGCGGGGACGAATGCGCCGGTGCCGCAGGACGCGTTGGCGTGAGGTTGGGCGAGAGTCGGGGCGAGGATAGTCGGCGGTGAGGATTGGTCTCGCCGGCCTGGGCACCGTCGGAGTCGGCGTCCTCCGCCTGCTCAACGACAACGCCGACCTCGTCGCAGCCCGCGCCGGGCAGTCTATCGTCGTAACAGCGATCTCCGCCCGCGACCGCACCCGCGACCGCGGCATCCCGCTCGGCGGCCTGCGCTGGCATGACAACCCCGTCGCCCTCGCAGCCGACCCTGCCGTCGACGTCGTCGTCGAATTGATTGGCGGCGCGTCCGGCCCAGCCCACGCCGTCGCGACCGCCACCCTGCGCCACGGCAAGCCGCTCGTGACGGCCAACAAGGCGCTGATCGCCGTCCACGGCGCAGAGCTTGCGGCCCTTGCCGACTCCGCCGGCGTCGCGCTCGCGTTCGAAGCCGCAGTCGCCGGCGGCATCCCCATCATCAAGGCGCTGCGCGAGGGCCTCGCCGGCAACCGCATCAGCCGTGTCGCCGGCATCCTGAACGGCACCTGCAACTATATCCTGACCGCCATGCGCGCCCACAAGCGCGAGTTCGCCGACGTGCTGGCGGAGGCCCAGGCGCTCGGCTACGCCGAGGCCGATCCGGCAACCGACATCGATGGCGTCGACGCAGCGCACAAGCTTGCTATCCTCGCGGCCCTCGCCTTCGGCCAGCCGGTCGCGTTCGATGCTGTGCACGTCGAAGGGATTCGGCACGTTTCCGCGCTCGACATGGCGTTCGCGGAGGAGCTCGGCTATCGGATCAAGCTGCTGGGGATCGCGCGCCGGGTCGAAGCGGGGATCGAGGCGCGGGTGCACCCGTGCATGGTGCCGCAAGACGCTCCGCTCGCCCGGGTCGATGGGGTGTTCAACGCCGTGGTGGCCGAGGGCGACTTCGCCGGGCATGTCATGTTGGAGGGCAGGGGCGCCGGCGCCGGCCCAACCGCCTCCGCCGTGGTCGCGGACCTGATCGACCTCGCGCGCGGCCGAGCTGCCCCGGTCTGGGGCGTCGCGGCCCGCGCGTTGCCGACCGTGCCAGCCGTCCCGATGTCGGCCCATGTCGGGGCCTACTACCTGCGCCTGATGGTGGTGGACGAGCCCGGCGTAATCGCCGACGTGACCGCCGCCCTGCGCGACGGCGGCGTATCGCTCGAAAGCATGCTGCAGCGCGGCCGCAGCCCCGGCGAGGCGGTGCCCGTGGTATTGGTCACGCACGAGACCGACGAGGCCGCCATGCGCGCGACCCTGGGCCGGATCGCGACCTTGGACAGCGTGGTCGAGCCGCCCGCCTTGATCCGAATCGAGCCAGGCTGAAAAGGAACCCGCCATGACCCTGCCCTCCGAAATCAACGCCGACCGCAACCTGGCCCTGGAGCTGGTCCGGGTGTCCGAAGCAGGGGCGTTGGCCGCGTCCCGCTGGATGGGCCGCGGGCAGAAGAACGAGGCGGACGGCGCGGCAGTGGAGGCGATGCGCCGCGCTTTCGACAGCGTCGCCATCGATGGCACCGTGGTGATCGGCGAGGGCGAGATGGACGAGGCGCCGATGCTGTACATCGGCGAAAAGGTCGGCTGCGGCGGCCCGGCCATGGATATCGCCGTCGATCCGCTCGAAGGCACCACCATCACCGCGAAGGGCGGCCCGAACGCGATCGCGACGGTGGCCCTGGCCGAAAGCGGCTGCTTCCTGCACGCGCCCGACATCTACATGGACAAGATTGCCGTCGGCTGCGGCCTGCCCGACCACGTCGTCGACTTGGACGCGCCCTTGGCGGAAAACCTGCGCAACCTGGCCGCGGCGAAAAAGCGCGACATCGGCGACATCGTGGTGTGCACCTTGGAGCGCCCCCGGCACGACGAGCTGATCGCGAAATGCCGCGAGGCCGGCGCGCGCATCATGCTGCTCGGCGACGGCGACGTGGCCGGCGTGATCGCGGCGGCGCAAATGGACAGCGGCATCGACATGTACATCGGCAGCGGCGGCGCACCGGAGGGCGTGCTGTCCGCGGCGGCCCTGCGCTGCGTCGGCGGCCAGATGCAGGGACGCCTGTTGTTCGAGGACGACAGCCAGATCGAGCGCGCCCGCGGCATGGGCATCACCGACCCGCACCGCAAATACGAGCTGGCCGAGATGGCCCGCGGCGACGTCATGTTCGCCGCCACCGGCGTGACCAACGGCGCCATGCTGCGCGGCGTGCGCCGGTTCGGCACCGGCGCCGTGACGCACTCCATCGTCATGCGCAGCCGGTCCGGCACGGTGCGCTACGTCGAGGCGCACCACAACTTCGCCACCAAGACGTGGGCGCCCTCCTGAACGACCTGGCGCTGGGCGTCGGCTGCAGCGTCACCGGGCGGCGCTGGGTGTGGCGGCAGGGCGAGGAACGGACCGGGCTGGCGATCGCGCAGCGCCTCGGCGTGCCGGAACTGGTCGGCCGCCTGCTCGCCGCCCGGGGCGTGGCGATGGACGACGCGGCGGCGTTCCTGGAACCGACCTTGCGGGGGTTGATGCCGGACCCGTCCGTGCTGACCGACATGGACGCGGCGGCTGCCCGCCTGGCCCGCGCCGTCCAGGCTGGCGAAACGGTCGCGGTATTCGGCGACTACGACGTGGACGGCGCGTGCAGCGCAGCGATCATGATCCTCACGTTGCGAGCCCTGGGTTGCCCCGTCCTGGCGCACGTGCCCGACCGCCTGCTCGAAGGTTACGGCCCCAACCCGCCCGCGCTGCGGATGCTCGCGGCCCAGGGTGCGACCTTGATCGTGTGCGTCGATTGCGGCACGGCAGCAGCACCTGCGTTGGCCGCGGTCGAGGGCTTGGCGGACGTGCTGGTGCTGGATCACCACGTGTCCGAGAGCGCGCCGCCGCCGGTGCTGGCCACGGTCAACCCCAATCGTCTGGATGACTCGTCCGGCCTGCACGGCGTGTGCGCCGCGGGGGTGGCGTTCCTGGCCGCCGTGGCCACGTTGCGGACCCTACGCCGTGCCGGGCACTTCGCGACCCGGCCCGAGCCCGATCTGCGGCATCTGCTGGATCTCGTGGCGCTGGCGACCGTGTGCGACGTGATGCCGCTGACGGGATTGAACCGGGCGCTGGTGGCGCAGGGGCTCAAGGTCATGGGCCGCCGCGCGCGGCCCGGCGTCGCGGCGCTGCTGGAGATCGCGTCGGCGAAGGACGCCCCGACCGCGATGACCTGCGGGTTCGCCCTCGGCCCCTGCATCAACGCGGCCGGGCGGATTAGCGAGGCCGATCTCGGGCTGAAGCTGCTGCTCTGCGACGACCCGGTGCAGGCCCGCGCCATCGCCGTCACGTTGGACGACCTGAACCGCAAACGGCAGGACGTCGAGGCGTCGATGCTGGACCTGGCGCACGCGACGGCGCTCGGCCAAGCCGAGGCAGGCCGCGCCGTGCTGCTGGTGCACAGCGCCGACTGGCACCCCGGCGTGGTTGGCATCGTCGCCGGCCGGATCAAGCAGCGCCACAACCGCCCGGCGCTGGTGGGCGCGCTCGCAGACGGCGTGGTGAAGGGATCGGGCCGCTCGGTGGCTGGGATCGACCTGGGGGCGGCGGTGCTGGAGGCGCGTCGCGAGGGGCTGCTGTCCACCGGCGGCGGCCACGCGATGGCCGCCGGTTTCACCCTGCCGGTCGACCGGATCGAGCCGTTCCACGCTTTCCTGGAGGAACGGCTGACGGCCGCGTCGTTGCTGCCGCGGACCCCGGATCTGCGGGTGGAGGGGATGGTGGCGGTCCCCGGCGCCACGGTGGAGCTGGCCACGCAGGTGGCGCGGCTGGCGCCGTTCGGCACCGGGAACGAGGAGCCGGTATTCGTGCTGCCCCGCGCCCGGGTGGTCCGCGCCGACCGCATCGGCAAGGACGGCGCGACGCTGCGGGTGATGGTCGAAGGGGAGGGCGGCGGTGTCCGGCTCAAGGCCATGGCGTTTCGCGCCGCCGACGCTGCGCTCGGTCAAGCTCTGGCGGCCCGGGGCGGTCCACTACACTTGGCCGGACAGTTGCGGGCCGAAGAGTGGAACGGCACGACGACGGCGTGCTTCGTGCTGGCCGATGCCGCGGCGGCTTGATTTTACGGGAGCGCTCCGCTACCCGTGCGCTCGCGTCCCGTTCGTCTAGTGGCCTAGGACATCAGCCTTTCACGTTGAGTACACGGGTTCGAATCCCGTACGGGGCAGACCAAACCGCCAACCCATTGTAATTGCTAAATGGTGTTGCCCGTCAAGGTTTTACCTGCCTTCTGGTCATTCAAATATGAGTCCAAAGGGCAATCCAAATGCGGCTTGTGGCAAACATCAGAATCAATCCCAAGACGCGGATTTACATCTACCGAAAAGTGGTTCCCCACCGGCTGCGCGACCTAGAATGCCGCCGGACTCTCATTTCCGGTGGCCCACTTCTAGGGGGCAGGTCAGTCTTTCGAGACGATTTCGAAACGATCGGTCAATCTGGCCGTAAATAGGGTCAAGACTTCACAGCTCAGCCAGTTTTCCGCCGTTAGGCTGCGTGTAGATCGGCGTGGAAGATTGGCTCTGACGCACAGTTGGTGGTGCTGGGCCTATGTCTGGCCAATCACGCGAGCCTGCAGCAGATCGAGCTTCCCGCGTCCATACATCTGGCGTTTGACGAGCTTGAGCTTGGTGATCTGCCCCTCGGTCTGACCGTTCGACCAGGGTGACGTGATCGCGGCGGCAACCGCTGCCTTGTCCTTCAGCACGCCGTTGGCAAACGACGCAAGGAGGCTGACTTGCGCCCGTTCCAGCCACGGTTCCAGCACGGCCAAGGATCGCTTGCGCACCATGGCCTGAGATGCGGTGGTAACATCCCGTGCCTCGATCAGCAGCGGCACGTCCCCTTCGATCGCGGCGACCATGACAGCCTTCGGTTTGGACAGCCGGTCGCGGCCGACTGTCAGGAGCCGCGCGGTTCAGCGACTCCCGCACGGTCGGCGCCCACTTCGGCCTGACGCAGCGGCGGTTCCAGTCCGGCGAGATGGATTGGTCGGGCGGGATCAGTCGCGCCGGCGACGCCGGGGTGCGGCGCGCGCTGTATCAGGCGGCGAACGTGCTGATCCACCACAGCCGTGGCTGGTGCGCGCTGAAGTCTTGGGCCGTTCGGGTCGCTAAGCGCCGCGGCCTTGGCAAGGCCAAGGTCGCGCTGGCGCGCAAGCTGGCCGTGGTGCTGCACAAGATGTGGACGACGGGCGAGGACTACCGGCTGAAAGCCGCAGCCTAGCCGTTCACACCGGATCGGCCGCACGCCAGACGCAGCCGGAGAGGTCCCTTCGGGGACGGGGTTGGGAGAGTGCGTTTCAACTTTTTGGCGCCTGCGCGGGCTTTGTGCAGGGCCAAACGCCGCGCATGGGGAAGCACCCTCCAGCTCCTGCCCATACCCCATCCTGAGCCGGCGTTTGCGCATGAGCTCGTAGAGAAGGCTGCCCCGGGAGGACACCATCAGCAGGCCGACCTGGCCCGCTGCAACGCCAGAAGAACCAGGTCGTTAAGGAGAATGCAATGAGCTGTTGACGAATGGAGCCGGGATAGAGAAGGAGTTCAAGCGCCGCATCAAGACGCAGACCGTGCTGCCCTCGGCCGAAACCGCAGCAATGCTGTTCTGGACCCTGCTCGCGTCAGGCCATATCACCATGCGCAAGGTGAACGGATGGCAAACCTTGGGCGAGAAGCTCGCCGCTGCTGCCCAGGTTGCCCTCGCCGCCTAATCCATCCACCTATCAGGCCGCCAGAGACACGCCGCTCAAGCTATTTCCACACAAGTCGCGACGGCACCAACCTCGAAGTTAAGCAAGACATATGATCTCCATCCCGAATCGCGCCGTGGTCTGTCGCCGCTATCGGAACGAAAGCGAGCCGATTCCCCCGGCGGGAAAAAGTAAGCTGACCCGTTCTTGCGACGAACGCCTTCCCGATCACGAGAAGGAAGACGTGCGGGGTGTTGCCCGGCCAATGCCAAGATTGTATCGGCTACGAAGCGTTTCGAGCAGATGACGGACGAAAGTGACTTTCAGTAAACTAGGGAGATCGGAAGAGCGTTTTCACGATATGGTCAACGAAACTGAACCAAGCAGCATAATGATCCAAAAGGGCGATCCAAACAGTCTTCGACATGCGAGCTAACCCGTTGAAAATACGAAAAAATTGATCCCTTTAGTTCGAATCCCGTACGGGGCACCAATTTGCGGTGCGGAGGGACGCTGGCGGACAGGGTGGGATTCGAACCCACGGATCCCGTAAAGGATCGCCAGTTTTCAAGACTGGAGCCATCAACCGCTCGGCCACCTGTCCACGCCTGTTGCCTAGCAATTCTAGCTATTTCTAGCAATCATGGCACGCCGGGCACACTTAAAGGGTATATGCGATGCGGCCAGCCGACACACTGTCGCTGCGAACGGCAATCCTTTAGTTATCTTGAATGACACTTTGCAAAGCAACCTGATGGTTCGCCACGCCACATTTGCCTCCCTTCTTGCCGGCCTGACGCTCCTGGCCGGGCCTGCGCACGCCGTGCCCCTGCAGGACACCGCAAGCATCGTGACGCTTCAGGTCGAGAACGACGCCGTCTCGACCCTGCGCGGCACGTCGGACCAATATTATACCAGTGGGCTGCGGCTCGGGTTCACCTCCGGCACCAATGCCTTGCCGGACGGGGTGCAGCACTTCTTCAACGAGGTCTGGGGCGATGGCGTGCAGCGCATCAGCGTGGACCTGAACCAATCGCTGTTCACCCCCCGCGGCACCCAGCTTTATCCCCCCGACCCGCGTGACCGCCCCTACGCCGGGGTGCTCGCGCTCACCGGGTCGATCATCCATGACACCGATGTCGCGCGCACCGTGCTCGGCCTCGAACTCGGCGTCGTCGGGCCGCTCGCGCAGGGCAAGGAGGTCCAGAACGGCTTCCACAACATCATCGGCGACACGCCCAACCGCGGCTGGTCGACCCAGCTTCGCAACGAGCCGGTGTTCGAGATCACGCCGTCGCGCACCTGGCGGTTGCCGATCGCGCAGGCCGGCGGGGTCGAGTTCGACGCGTTGCCGTCGATCCAGGTCGGCGTCGGCAACCTTCGTGACTACATCCAGCCCGGCGTCGTGGTCCGCTTCGGCCAAGGCCTGAACAGCGACTTCGGCGTGGCCCGCATCCAGCCCGGGCTTAGCGGGACCGACGCCTACACGCCCACGCGCCCGTTCGCGTGGTACGTCTTCGCCGGCGCCGACGGGCAGGCGGTCGGGCGCGACCTCACGATCGAAGGCAACACCTTCCAAAGCAGCCGCGGCGTCGCCCAGAAATGGTACGTGGGCGAATTCGATGCAGGAGCGGCGCTGATGCTTTACGGCGTCCGCCTGACCTACTCGCAAACCTGGCAGACGCAGGAATTCTATCACCAGAAGGGTGGCCTGTTTAACTTCGGCTCGCTGGCGGCGTCGGTGCGGTTCTGACCATGCGCCGCCGCGGCCTGCTCGCCGCGGCCCTCACCTTGCCGGTCGTAGCCCATGCCCAAGGCAGCTTCAGTGACTTCCTGAACGGCGTGCGCGGCGACGCGCGCCGGGCCGGTATCCATCCCGTCACCCTCGACCGCGCCTTCGCCGGAATCAGCCCCAACCAGAAGATCATCGACGCCGACCGCCGCCAGCCCGAGTTCACCATGACCTGGGCGCAGTACCGGGCGTCCACCGTCTCCCCTGCGCGAGTCGAGCGGGGCCGCGCCGCCGTTTCGGCCAACCGAGCCTTGTTTAACGCCGTGTCGGCGCGCTACCGGGTCGACACGGGCGTGATCGCCGGGATTTGGGGCTTGGAGTCGAACTTCGGCACCAACACCGGCAGCTACAACGTCGTGGAAGCATTGGCGATGTTGGCCTGGGAGGGACGCCGAGCCAGCTTCTTCCGCAGCCAGTTGATCAGCGCGCTCAAGATCCTCGACCACGGCGACGTGCAACCCGGCCGCATGCTCGGCAGCTACGCCGGCGCCATGGGCCAGCCGCAGTTCATGCCCGACTCCTACCTGCGTTACGCGGTCGACTTCGACGGCAACGGACGGCGCGACATTTGGGACAGCAGCGGCGACGTGCTCGGCTCCATCGCCAATTTCCTCGCCCATTCCGGCTGGCGCGCGAACGAACCATGGGGCCAGCCGATCCAAGTTCCGGCCAGCCTTCCCCTCGCGGACACCGGACGGGACAACCTTCGCAGCCTCGCCAGGTGGCAGGCGATTGGGGTCCGGCGCAGCGATGGGTCGGCCTTCACGCGGGGCGACGTGCCGGGCGCGGTGCTGCTGCCCGACGGACCCGGCAGCGAAGCCTACATGGTGTTCCGCAACTTCGCCGCGATCCGCCGCTATAACCCGTCTGATTTCTACGCGCTCGCGGTCGGCGTGCTGGGCAACGCCGTCGGGTGATCCGCTGCGTCACCCTGTCCTGGCTGATGCTGTTGCCGGGTTGCTCCCATACGGGTCGGCAGGCTTCGGCATCGCTCAACGGGGTGCACTACGTGGTGGGCGATCCTTATCAGGCCGGGGGCGCCTGGTATTATCCGCAGGAGCGGCTTCAATACGTCGCCACCGGATTGGCCACGGTCGCCCCGGACCATCCGGGCCGCACCGCCGATGGCGAGATGTTCGACGCATCGGCGCTGGCCGCGGCGCACCAAACCCTGCAACTGCCGGCCATCGCCATCGTGACGAACCTGGACAATGGCCGGGCGATCCTCGTGCGCCTCAACGATCGTGGCCCGGCGGCTCCGTCCCGCCTGATTGCGCTGACGCCTCACGCAGCCGCACTGTTGCAGGCGCAAGACGGCGCCCGGGTTCGCCTCGATTTGGACGAAGCGATGACCCATGTCCTGGCCGAGCAGCTCGGGGGCGGGCCAAAAATCGACGTGGCAACCGCGCCTGTGGCCGAGGTGCAAGCGGAATTGCTGGCCCTTCCAGAGGGCGCCTCGCAGTCCCGCCGGGTCAGGCAAGCGCTGTCGCTCACGCTGCCGCAGCCGGCGGACCAGGCGGCCAAGGTGACGGTTCCGGCCCGGTTGCCTGACATCGTGCTGCAGACGCCGCCGGAACCCGGTCGATTGTTCATCCGCTCCAGCGAGTTTGGCCGAGCCGACTACGCCCAGCGTTCCGCCGCCCGTATCGGTGGAGCGGTGGAACGGGTTCATGGCGGCCGGACCGACACCTACCGCGTGCGCGCCGGCCCATATGCGACCGTTCCGGAGGCCGACGCCGCGCTGGACCTGGCGCACCATGCAGGCGTAAGCGACGCAAGAATTGTTATAGAGTAGAGGAAGCCGCGCATGACCCGCTCACTCAACCGCCGGGCGCTGCTATTGGCCGGACCGGCCCTGGTTGCCTCGCCCGCGTGGGCCGAGCGTCACCCGGCGTCGCAATCCGCCCAGCGCCCGAGCCGCCATCCGGAGACCCCGATCCCGCCTGGCAGCGGGGCCAGCACGCCGCTCGGCCCGCTCGACACCGCCGCCCGCTACGCCATCATCATGGATTTCAACACGACCGCCACCCTGCTCGACAAGGAGGCGGATGCCGAGATGCCTCCGTCCTCCATGACCAAGCTGATGACGGCCTACATCGTGTATTCCATGCTGAAACTCGGGCGGTTGAAGCTGGACCAGGACCTGCCGGTCAGCGACACCGCCTGGCGCACGCAGGGCTCCAAGATGTTCGTGCCTCAGGGTGGCAGCGTGAAGGTCGAGGACCTGATCCGCGGCATGATCGTGCAGTCCGGCAACGACGCTTGCATCGTGCTGGCAGAAGCGATCGCCGGGTCGGAAACGGCATTCGCGGAGTTGATGAACGCGAAGGCGAAGGAACTGGGGCTGGCCAACTCGGTGTTCCGCAACTGCACCGGCTGGCCCGATCCCGAGCAGCACATGACCTGCCGCGACATCGCCATGCTGGCACGGCGCATCATCCTGGATTTTCCGGAGTACTACCGCTACGACAGCGAGAAGACCTTTAAATACAACAACATCGAACAGCAGAATCGCAATCCGTTGGTGCAGAAGGGCATCGCCGATGGGCTCAAGACCGGGCACACCGAGGCGGGCGGCTATGGCCTCGCCGCCAGCGCGCAGCGGAACGGGCGGCGGATCATCCTGGTGGCGAACGGCATGACCTCGATGCACCAGCGCGCGGAAGAAAGCGAGCGCCTGCTGGAATGGAGCTTCCGCGAGTTCGAGAACGTGACCCTGTTCGGCGCCGACGACACGGTGGAGGAGGCGAAGGTGTGGTTGGGTTCGACGCCGACCGTGCCGCTGGTGGGTGGGCGCGACCTCGTCATCACGATGCCTCGCCAATGGCGCAAGACGGCAAAGGTGCAGGTGGAATACGCGTCTCCGGTGCCCGCCCCGATCAATCGCGGCGACACGCTGGGCAAGCTGCTGGTGTCGGGCCAGGGCGTGCCCGACATGCAGGTGCCGCTGCTTGCCGGGGCCGACGTCGCACGCATGAGCCTGCCGGGCCGGGCGGTTTCGGTCCTGTCGCACTACGTTCTCGGAACTTGATTGTTCATCACGCTGGAGGGTGGGGAAGGGGCCGGCAAGTCGACGCAAGCGCGCTTGCTGGCCTGCGCGTTGGCTGCCTCAGGCTGTGCCACCTTGTTGACCCGGGAACCCGGCGGGGCGCCCGGCGCTGAAGCTTTGCGCCGATTGCTGCTGTCGGGCCCGCACGACTGGTCACTTGACGCCGAGACGCTGCTGCACTTTGCCGCTCGGGCCGAGCACGTTGCGCGCACCATCGGGCCAGCGCTGGACGCCGGGATGATCGTCGTATGCGACCGGTTCGCCGACTCGACCCTGGCGTACCAGGGCTACGGCCAAGGGGCCAACCGCGACCGCATCATGGCGTTGACGGCGTCGCTCGATCTGTCGCCCGACATGACGGTCGTGCTCGACGTGCCGGAAGCCGTCGCGGCGCGCCGGCTGGCCGAACGTGGTGACCCGCCGGACCGTTACGACCGGCTTGGCCCGGCCTTCCACGCCCGCGTCGCCGCCGGATTCCAGGCCATCGCGGCCCGCGAGGCGCGCTGTGTCGCCATCTCCGCCGAGGGCGCCCTGGAGTCGGTTCATGCCGCCATCCTGCAAGCGGTCCGGGCGCGGATGGCATGAACCTGCTCGAACCACGCGACAATCCGTCGCTGCTCGGACACGGTTCGGCAGAGGCCGAGCTGCTGGCGGCGATGCGCGGCGGCCGGATGCACCACGCCTGGCTGATCACCGGCACGAGCGGGGTGGGCAAAGCGACGCTGGCCTACCGCTTCGCACGCCGGCTGTTCGCCGGGCTGCCCGCCACCGACAGCTTGGCGCTCGATCCGCGTGACCCGGTGTTCCGCCGCGTCGCCCTCGGCAGCCACGCCGACCTGCTGACGGTCCAGCGCGCCTTCGACGAGAAGCGCGGCCGCATGCGTTCCGAGATCGTGGTCGATGACGCCCGTGAGATCGCCGGCTTCCTGCGCCGCACCCCGGCGGAGGGCGGCTGGCGCATCGTTGTCGTCGACGGGGCCGAATACCTCAACCGCAATGCCGCCAACGCCGTGCTGAAGGTGCTGGAGGAGCCGCCATCCCGTGCGATCCTGCTGCTGACCTGCGCGGCGCCGGGTCGGCTGCTGCCGACCATCCGCAGCCGCTGCCGCCGCCTGCGCCTTGACGTGCTGGGGCCTGGGGACATGGATCGCGTGCTGGCAGGCTTGATGCCTGATGCGACGGGAGACGAACGGGCCAAGCTGGCCACCTTGGCGGCCGGCTCCCCGGGACGCGCGGTGCTGCTGGCGGAAGAAAAGGGCTTGGCGCTCGCCACGCTGGTGGACGAGGTGTTGGGCGGCGTCCCGGCGATCGATCTGCGCCGCACGTTGGACATTGCGGACAAAGTGGGCGGCCGCGGCTCGGAGGACAGCTTTTCCGTTTTCATGACCATGCTGCGCGACGCGCTGTCCGTGGTCGTCCGCAGTGCGGCACGAGGGGCGGAACAACGCCTGACAGCGGTTCGTCCCCTAGCCGAGTGGGCCGATCTGTGGCACGCCCTGACTCAAATCCAGGACGAGACGGAGCGGCTGAACCTCGATAAACGGCAGGCGCTCATCTCGTCCATCACGCTATTGAATGGCTCATGACCACACGGTTCTATCTCGCTACCCCAATCTATTACGTCAACGGCGCGCCGCATATCGGGCACGCCTACACTTCGATCGCCGCCGACGTGCTGGCGCGCTGGCACCGGCTTGCGGGCGATGAGGTGTTTTTCCTGACCGGCACCGACGAGTACGGCCAAAAAGTCGAGAAAGCCGCAGCGGACGCTGGGCTCGCGCCGCAGGAGTTCGCCGACCGCGTGTCGGCCGAGTTCCGCGCCATGGCCGCCCGGATGGGCATCTCCAACGACGCTTTCATCCGCACGACGGAGGAGCGGCACCGGCGCGCCTGCACCGCGCTTTGGGAGAAGCTGGTCGCGACCGGCGACATCTACCTCGGCGAGTACGAAGGCTGGTACGCCCTCCGCGACGAGGCGTTCTACACGGAGGACGAGCTGCTCACCCGTGACGGCGTGCGCGTGTCCCCGTTCGGCTCGCCGGTGGAGCGGGTGAGGGAGGCCAACTACCTGTTTCGCCTGTCTGCGTTCCAGGACCGGCTGCTCGCGCACTACGACGCACATCCTGATTTCATCGGCCCAGCGGCCAAGCGCAACGAAGTCGTGAGCTTCGTCCGCGGCGGCCTGTCCGACCTGTCCGTCAGCCGAACCAGCTTTCGCTGGGGCATTCCCGTTCCCAACGACCCGGCGCATGTCATGTATGTCTGGCTCGACGCGCTCGCGAACTATCTCACCGCGGTCGGCTACCCGGACCAGAACGCGCCACTGTGGCCGTTCTGGCCGGCGGATTTGCACATGGTCGGCAAAGAAATCGTGCGTTTTCACGCGGTGTACTGGCCGGCGTTCCTGATGGCCGCCGGCCTGCCGTTGCCACGCCGGGTGTACTCGCACGGCTGGTGGACCGTTGAGGGCGAGAAGATGAGCAAGTCGGTCGGCAACGTGATCGACCCCGGCGCGCTGGTGGACGACTTCGGGCTCGACCCGGTGCGCTACTACCTTCTGCGCGAAGTGCCGTTCGGCAACGACGGCGATTTCAGCCGGAAGGCGCTGATCGGCCGCATGAACAGCGAGTTGGCGAACGACCTTGGCAATCTGGCGCAGCGGGCGCTGTCCTTGATTGCGCGCAATTGCGACGGGCGGCTTCCGGAACCAGGTGTTCTGACCGATGACGACCGGGAGTTGCTGGACGCCGCCGGCGCGTTGCCGGAGATGGTTGCATCCCGTCTCGACCGGCAGGCATTCCACGAGGCGTTGGACGAGGCGTGGAAAGTGATCCGCGCCGGCAACGCATACATCGACCGGCAGGCGCCCTGGGCGTTGCGCAAAACCGACCTGGCGCGCATGGCAAACGTGCTTCGCGTTCTGGCCGATGCGTTGCGGGTGGTCGCGACGGTGCTGCAACCATTCATGCCCGGCAGCATGTCGGCCATGCTGGACCAACTCGGCGCGGCGCCGGACGAGCGCAACCTGGCGTCACTCGCCCAGCCTCTTTCGGCGGGCCGTCGGTTGCCGGTGCCCCAGGGCGTGTTCCCGCGTCACATCGAAGACGCTGCTTGAGGCTTTGATGCTCATCGACTCCCACTGCCATCTCGACTATTTCAGCGACGCCGAGTTGCCCGATGTGCTGGAACGTGCCGCCATCGCCGGGGTTGGCGAGATGGTGACCATCGGCACGACGCTCGCGCAATCGGTGGTGATCCGGTCCTTGGCCGAGCGCTTGCCGAACGTGTGGTGCACCATGGGCGTGCATCCCCACCACGCGGCGGAGGCACCGGTGCCGTCACCCGAAACCCTGGCGCAAATGACGACCCATCCAAAGGTGGTAGGGATCGGCGAGTCTGGACTCGACTACTTCTACGACAAGGCGCCACGCGACGTGCAGCAGGCCTCATTTCGCGCCCATGTCCGCGCAGCGCGACTGGCGGGCGTTCCGCTGGCGATCCATGCCCGGGATGCCGATGGCGACATCGCTGCCATTCTGCGGGATGAAACAGGGCAGGGGGGCCATTTTGACTTTTTGCTGCACTGTTTCAGCTCTGGCCGGGCACTTGCCGAAACCGCCATCGAACTCGGCGGCTACATCAGCTTTTCCGGCATCCTGACGTTTCCGACATCGTCCGACATCAGGGAGATCGCTCGTGACCTTCCTTCTGATCGTTTGCTCGTCGAGACCGACGCGCCCTATTTGGCGCCGAAATCGCATCGCGGCAAACGCAACGAACCGGCCTGGGTGGCCGAGACCGCCGCCGTGCTGGCACAGGTGCGGGGCCTAGAGCCGGCCCAGTTGGCCGCGGTGACGACCGCTAACTTCCGCTGCCTGTTCAAGCGCGCGGTGTAGCTCGTTGCGCGTCATCATGCTCGGGTGCGGCGGGTCCGCGGGCGTGCCGCATATCGGCGGCGTCGACGGTCTCGGTGACTGGGGCGCCTGCGACCCGGCGGAGCCGCGCAACCGCCGCACGCGATCGAGCATCGTCGTCGAAAGCGGGCAAGGCCAACGGTTCCTGGTCGATACCTCGCCGGACATGCGAACTCAATTGCTCGCGTGCGGCATTCCCAGCATAGACGCCATCTTGTTCACCCATGCGCACGCCGACCATATCACCGGGTTGGATGACGTTCGCATTCTCAACCGCATCGTCAAGCGGCCCATCCAAGCGTTCGCGACCGAACGCACCTTGGGGGAACTCGCGCAGCGCTTCGACTACGCATTCCGGCCCTGGCAGCCACCGATGTTCTTTCGGCCAGTGCTTGAGAGGATTCCAGTCACGTTCGGCGATACGGTCGAGATCGTCGGGCTGCAGGTACAGATATTCGAGCAGGATCATGGCTATATTCCGACGATTGGTTTCCGCGTCGGCAATTTTGGCTACTCCACCGATGTCGTGGGGTTGGACGAGGCGGCGTTTGCGGTGTTGGAAGGCGTGGATACCTGGGTCGTCGACTGCTTCCAGCGCCATGCGCATAAAACACACGTGCATTTGGAGGGTGTTCTTGCTTGGGCCAGACGCGTTGGCGCTCGGCGAACGATCCTGACACATATGGGGCCCGACATGGATTGGGCATGGCTTCAGTCGCGTCTGCCGCCGGGGGTGGAGCCTGGATTTGACGGTTTAACCGTGGAGCTTCCAGGAGACATGGAGTGACGCAGGGTTTTCTTTCCATAATATCCATTATGCGACTTTGAGCGCCGGCGAATCTGCGGCGGCCGAATTGGTTCGACTGCTCGACATCATGGCCACCCTTCGCGATCCGGCGACAGGCTGCGCCTGGGACAAGGTCCAAACCTTCGCATCCATCGCGCCCTATACGGTCGAGGAAGCGTACGAGGTTGCCGACACGATCGCGCGGGCCGATTGGGCGGCGCTGCCGGACGAACTGGGCGATTTGCTGTTCCAAGTCGTTTATCACGCACGCATGGCCGAAGAAGCTGGCATGTTCAGCTTTGTCGACCTGACGCGAGCCATTTCGGACAAGATGGTCCGGCGGCACCCGCACGTCTTCGGCGATGCCGTGCTGCTGCCAAATGCGTGGGAGGCGGCGAAGGCGGCCGAGCGCGCGCGAACCAACCAGGCACGGACACTGGATGGCGTTGCCAGCTCCCTTCCCGCTTTGACCCAGGCGGTCAAAGTGACCAAGCGTGCTGCCCGCGTCGGGTTCGACTGGCCGGATGTGTCCGCTGTGCTGGACAAGCTTACCGAGGAAGTCGGCGAGTTGCGCGCCGAATTACCAGCCGCCGACCCGGCCCGACTCGCCGACGAACTGGGTGACGTGCTGTTCGTGCTCGCCAATCTCGCCCGCAAGCTCGACCTCGACCCGGAAGCCTGCTTGCGCCAGGCCACCGCCAAATTCACCCGCCGCTTCAACGCCGTCGAGGGCCGTCTTGCCGCGGCAGGACGCACTCCCTGCGACGCGACCTTGGCGGACATGGAAGCACATTGGCAGCGGGTCAAAGCCGCAGAACAGGACGCCTAGCCAGATCCGAGCAGCGTCTCGCATAAAGCGTCGAAGCTGGCCTGGTCGGAGGTGCAGACCAGTCCGCCGATACGGTCCTCCGGTCGGTAAGGGCTGCCATCGAAGTGCGCCGAGTAGCCACCCGCTTCCCGGTGCAGCAGCCAGCCGGCAAGGTGGTCCCACGGCATCAGGCGATTGAACACCAGGTAGTCGCAGTGCCCGGCGGCCAGCATCCGGTACTCGTGCGCGGCACATCGATAATCGGACACGCCGGCGAGCTTGACCATGTTGCGCATGACGGCGCCGCGCAACGGCTCGCTCATATAGCGCCAGGAGATGCACCCCGTCATCCGCTCCGGTGCGGCAGGCGCTGCAACGCGCAAGGTCATGCGGCTGCCGTCCCGCGCTTCGAGCCAGGCGCCCTTCCCGCGCAGCGCAATGGCGACGTCATCGCAGACCGGGTCGAGTATGGCGCCTGCGACGACCTCGCCATGCGCCACGGCCGCTGCCATGCAGCCGAATAGCGGCAATCCGGCGCAGTAGTTCGACGTGCCATCGATCGGGTCCACCACGAACGCCAATTCCGCCCCGCTCAGCCGGTCCAGCAAAGCCGGGTCGGCGGCGACGGCTTCCTCGCCGACAACGACGCAACCGGGAAACAACCGTTCGAGACCGGCGCTGATGAACCGTTCCGCGCCTTCGTCGGCTTCCGTCACAAGGTCGGTGGGGCCCGATTTCGTCCGCACCTGGTCGGCCGTCAGCCGGCGGAACCGTGGCATGATCTCCTCCTGCGCCGCCGTCCGCAGCAGTTGGACCACCTCGCCCCAGGCCGCCGCAGGCACGCTAGCGCTGGTCACAGGCCCGCTTCGAACCGCGCTCTATCAGCCGGCAACAGGCGCACCGTCAGCCGGACGGCGTCATCCTGGTCGGTTCGCCCGACGACCTCCCCGTGCTGATAAAGCCAGGCGATCCGGGCCCCATCGGCCGGCAGGATGGCATAGTCCGCCTGCTCCATGCCCCGTGCGATGCGGTCATCGATCGCGTCCAGCAAGTGTCCGAGCCCCTCGCCCGTGATGGCGGAGATCGGCACGTTGCCCGCCCGCGGCGGCACGTTGGCGATGCCGCCCACCAAGTCGGCTTTGTTGAGCACTTCGATCGACCGCGACGGCCAATCGCCATCGAGCGCCTCGTCCTTCACCAAACCGTCCAGCACCGCGACCACGTCCGTTCGTTGCGCGGCGCTGTCGGGGTGCGCGGCGTCCCGCACGTGCAGGATGACGTCCGCTTCCAAAACTTCCTCCAGAGTCGCACGAAAGGCTGCGACGAGCTCGGTCGGCAGGTCGCTGATGAAGCCCACGGTGTCGGACAGGATCACCCGGCGGCCGGACGGCAGGCGCAAGCCGCGCATGGTCGGGTCCAGGGTGGCGAATAGCTGGTCCTCCGCATGCACGTCGGCGCCGGTCAACGCGTTGAACAGCGTCGATTTGCCGGCGTTGGTGTAGCCGACCAGCGCCACGACCGGGAATGGCACGCGGCTGCGCGCAGTCCGGTGCAGCCCGCGAGTGCGGCGGACCTGCTCCAGTTCCCGCTTCAGCCGAACGATCCGGTCGGTGATCAGCCGGCGGTCCGCCTCGATCTGAGTTTCGCCGGGTCCCCCGAGGAAGCCGAAGCCGCCGCGCTGCCGCTCCAAGTGGGTCCAGGACCGCACCAGGCGACTGCGCTGGTAATCGAGATGCGCGAGTTCGACTTGAAGTGAGCCTTCCCGCGTCCGGGCACGCTCACCGAAGATGTCGAGGATCAGCCCGGTGCGGTCGATCACCTTGCAGCTCCAGGCCCGCTCCAGGTTGCGCTGCTGCACCGGGCTCAGTGCGGCGTCGACGATCACGACGCCGACGGCCTCCGCGGTCAGCGTTTCGCCCTGAATTGCGATCTGCCCCTCGCCTAACAGGGTGGACGACCGGCGCGTTCGCAACGGCAAGACGGCGCTGTGCACCACCACCAGGCCGATCGACGCGGCAAGGCCGGCCGCCTCTGCCAGCTTCGCTTCGGCCGCCCGGGTCGCATCGTGCCGGTCGTGACGATCCCAAGGAAGAATGACGGCGGCGCGGGTCGGCCCCGCCGTGGTTTCAGTCGGACTGATCGCCAGCGGCCATCTCCGGCTCACGCGCGGGAGCGCCCGCCTCCGCCTTGGTGGCGTCGAACAACTGAATTGGCGCGCCAGGCATCACAGTGCTGATCGCGTGTTTATACACCAATTGGGTATGTCCATCCCGGCGCAGCAGCACCGAGAAGTTGTCGAACCAGGTGATGATGCCCTGCAGCTTCACGCCGTTCACCAGGAATACAGTTACTGGGCTTTTGCCCTTGCGCACGTGGTTCAGGAACACATCCTGCACGTTCTGAGATTTCTCAGTGGCCACGGCTAACTCCTTTCTTCTTGCTTTTACGCATTTCTTTTATTACTTCAGGGACTCAGGCATCAATGATCCAGCCCCGATTTCAGGCACGATCCGCATAGATTGAGCCGAACCCGGCGCGGCTTCAAGCCCTGATGCGCTCCCGTGGTCCTGCCTCACGCGTTCGCGTTTCCGTTCACGTGACGGGCAAACAGGTCGAACAAGCGCCGGGTGACAGGACCGACCGCACCACCGCCGACCGGTGCGCCATCGATGGCGGTGATCGGCTTGACGAAACTGCTCGCGCTGGTGACGAACGCTTCCTGCGCCCGGCGCATCTCGTTGACAGAAAACCCACGCTCGTCGATGGCGATGCCAGACTCCGCCGCCAGGGCCACCAGCGCTGCACGCGTGCAACCGGGCAGAATGGCGTGGTCGAGGTGCCGGGTCCGCAAGGCGCCGTGCTCGTCGACGATCCAGAAACTGCTGGACGCGCCTTCGGTCACCTCGCCGGCCGCGTTTACCAGGACTGCCTCGTAGGCGCCCTGTTTCCGCGCCGCTTCCTTGGCAAGCACGTTGGGCAGCAGACCGATCGACTTGATGTCGCACCTCGCCCAGCGCTCGTCCGGCCGGGTGATTGCTGCGCCAGCCCACCGGGCGACATCGCGCGGAAAGGCCGGCATCCGGCGGATGGTGACAACGACCGACGGCTTTGGCGGCTGCACCGGAAACGCGTGGCCGCGCGGCGCCACGCCGCGGGTGACCTGCATGTACAGCAGGCCGTCCCGCAACCGGTTGCGCAAAGCCACCTCCTGCAGCACATGGCGCAACGCAGGTTCACCCATCGGCATCGGCATCGCTATCTCCCGCAGCGAGCGAGCCAACCGCGCGAGATGCAGGCCCTCGTCCACGAACCGTCCAGCGCGAAGATAGACGACTTCGTACACGCCATCGGCAAACTGGTAGCCGCGATCCTCGACGTTCACGCAGGCGTCGCGCTGGAGCAGGTATCGCCCGTTGACGTAGGCGGTCCGGCTCACGCCGCCCCCGCCGCCCGGTCGTCCGAATTCACGCCAAGCTGCTTCAGCTTGCGATGCAAGGCGCTGCGCTCCATTCCGACAAAACCAGCCGTGCGGCTGATGTTGCCGCCGAACCGCACCAGTTGCGCCTGAAGGTATTGCGTCTCGAACAGGTCGCGCGCCTCGCGCAAAGGCAGCGCCATGATATCGGCGGACGAGTCGAAGTTCAGCAGCACCGGCGCACCCTGCCCGATCTCCGGCGGCAGCATTTCCGCCCGGATCGGATCATTGCTGGTTCCGGGCGCCATGATGAGCAACCAATCCATCAGGTTGCGCAGCTGGCGGACATTGCCCGGCCAATCGTAGGCTTGCAGGGCAGCCAGCGCGTCGGCGGACAGCCCGCGGCCCGGCATTCCGGAATTTTCCGCCGAACGGGCGAGAAAATGCCGCGCCAACTCCGGGATGTCTTCCCGCCGCTCCTTCAGGCTCGGCATCCGCAGCGGCACCACCGCCAAGCGGTAGTACAGATCCTCGCGGAACCGCCCGGCCGCGATCTCGGCCTGCAGGTCCTTGTTCGTGATGGCCAGCACGCGCACGTCGACCTTGACCCGAACCGATCCGCCCAGGCGTTCAAACGTTTGGTCCTGCAGCGCACGCACGATCTTGCCTTGCGTTTCCAACGGCATGTCGGACACTTCATCCAGCAGGAGCGTCCCGCCGTGGGCGCGTTCCAGCACGCCGGCCCGGCGCGGGTGGGTTGCCGTGTCCGACCCAGCCTCGACGCCGAACAACTCCTCCTCGAAACGCGCCGGGTTCAAGGTCGCGCAGTTCAGCGCCACGAACGGCCCATCCGCCCGGCGAGAACGCGCGTGCAGCATCCGGGCCGCCACCTCCTTGCCAGACCCCGCCGGACCATGGATCAGCACCCGCGACCCGGTGGGCGCCACGCGTTCGATGCCGCTGCGCACGCTTCCGATCGCCGCGCTGTCGCCCGTGAGCCCCGACTCGGCCCCGGCACGCAGCCGGAGTTCGGCATTCTCGCGCGCCAGCCGGGCAGCTTCGAGAGCGCGCCGGACGATGAGCAGCAGCCGGTCCGATTTGAACGGCTTTTCGATGAAGTCGTAGGCGCCATGCTGGATCGCCTGGACGGCCATCTCGATCGTGCCGTGGCCAGAGATCATGACGACGGGCGCGCGCGGCTCTTCCTGGTGCAGGGCCTGGAGGATGCCGAGGCCGTCCAGCTTCGATCCTTGCAGCCAGATGTCGAGCACGACCAACGCTGGCAGTCGGGCACGAAAGGCGGCGATGGCGGACTCGGAGTCCGACGCCTGTCGGGTTTCGTAACCCTCATCGCGTAGGATGCCGTCGATGAGCAAGCGGATGTCTGGTTCATCATCAACGATTAAGATCTCATGCGCCATAGGCGGTCTGCACCTCTGAAGTCTTCATGGGCAGGACCAGGCTTGCCACCGCGCCGGGCCCGTCCGCCCGATCGTCAAGACAGAGCAATCCTGAATGATCCTCCATGATCTTCTTTACAATGGCCAGCCCGAGGCCGGTTCCCTTGGGCTTATGCGTCACATACGGCTCGGTGAGGCGAGCGCGATCGCCGTCGGGCAGCCCCACTCCGTCATCGGTGATGGTGATCCGTATCTCATCACCCCGGTCTGTGTCATGCCCGCACACCAATGAGATTCGGATGGAACCCCTGCCCTCATCCGCCGCGCGCGGCCGCATGGCGACGGCGTCGGCCGCATTCATCAGCAGGTTGGTCAACGCTTGGCCAAGCAGCCGGCGGTCGCACGGCGCGACCGGGCCGCGGTCGGGGATTTCGGTTTGCCAGTCGATCTCGGGCCGGGCACTGCGCTGCAGCACCAGCGCCTCCCGCGCGATACGGCCGACATCCTCAGGCTTGATGACCGGCTGCGGCATGCGCGCGAAGGCGGAGAACTCATCGACCATCCGCCCGATATCGCCGACGTGGCGCACGATCGTGTCGGCGCACTGGGCGAAGGTTTCCGGGTCGGAGGTGATTTCCTTGGTGAACCGCCGCTTCAGCCGCTCGGCCGAGAGCTGGATAGGGGTGAGCGGATTCTTGATCTCATGCGCGATCCGCCGGGCGACGTCGGCCCACGCGGCCTTACGCTGCGCGGATTGCAGCTCGGTGATGTCGTCGAACGTGACGACGAAGCCGTCCGGGTGCTCGCCCTTCAGGTCGGCGCCGATGCGGACCATTAGAGTGCGCCGGGCCGAAGGCGGCCCGATCTGGATTTCGGCGGTGCGTGCCCGTTCGGGCGCGGCCTCCACGGCCCGCACCAAGTCGGCCAGTTCCGGCACGACCTGGTCCAGCCGCAAGCCGACGGAGGCCAGCAGGTCGGCACGGATCAACTCGCTCGCCGCCCGGTTCGGCAGCTCGATGCGGGCCTCCGCGTCCAGTCCGATCACTCCCGCGGAAACGCCGGCCAGCACCGTTTCAGTGAAGCGCCGGCGTTCGTCGATCTGCCCATAGGCGTCCATCAGTTCGGCCCGCTGCGCCGCGAGCTGTCCGGTCATGCGGTTGAACGCGCGCGACAGCCCGGCGACCTCGTCCTCGCTGCGGATTTCCGGAACCCGGACGGACAGGTCGCCCGCGCGCACGCGTTCGGCCGCCTGGATCAGCCGCCCCACCGGCCGGGCGATCTGGTTGGCCAGCACCAGCCCGATCAACACCGCCGCCGACAGCACCAGCAGCGCCACCAGCGCGAAAATCAGCGCGAACGTCACCTGCAGGCCGGAGCGGTTCTGGTCGAGCCGGCGATACTCCGCCACCGCGTCCTCGGTGCGGGCCATGTGGCCCAGGATGGCCGGATCGATCGGGCGTCCGATCAACAGCAGCAGTTGCGGCGACGAGTCGAGCGCGATGACCGCCCGCACCTGGTCGCCGTCGTCGGGCAGCACGACCGGCTCGCCCTTCTGCATCCCCCCGGTCAGGTCCACATCCGGCAACTCAAGCCCGTCGCCTGGCATGTAGCCGGCGGAAAGGAAGATCTTCTTGCTGTACGGCTCATAGATCACCGCCTCGGTCAGCCCGCGCAGAGCGGTTTGGGTGTCGAGGATTTGCACGAATAGCGTCGGGTTGTTGGACAGCAGCGGCCCGGCGCGCGCGAGATCGTTGGCCATGCCGAGCGCGTCGGCGCGGATGTTGTTGCGATGTTCCTCCAGGTAGCCGCGCGACGCCTCCAGCCCCTCGTTCAGCGCCGTGCGCACCCGGTCGTTGAACCACGACTGGATGCCCAAATTGAAGAACGCCGTGGCGAAGATCGCGACCACGATCGCCGGCGTGACGGCGACGACGCTGAACAGCAGCACCAGCCGCACATGCAGCCTCGACCCCGCCGAGCCGCGCCGGCGTTCGGTCCAGACCCGAGTCAGGCGGCCGGCGAGCACCGCGCCGAGCAGCAGCAGCACGACCGCGTTGGCCAGGATGCAGCCGTAGACGACATTGGGCCGCCGTGGCACCGGCGCGCCGCCCGACAGGATGATGAAAGTGAAGATGCCCAGCGCCAGGGCGACGGCCGCCAGAACCAAGGTCACGACCTTGCCCAGCAAGATGTCGGCCACCCGGCGCGGCCACGACGTCGCCGGCTCCACGTCCGGTGGCGGCTGCAGGTCGGCGTAGTGGGGCGACACGTTCACCGGGTCAGCCGATCCCGCGCACGACCGGGATGTCGAGGTCCCGGATTTTCTTGCGCAGCGTGTTGCGGTTCAGGCCGAGCATGGCCGCGGCCTTGATCTGGTTGCCCCGCGTGGCCGACAAGGTCATCTGGATCAGCGGGCGCTCCACCTCGGCGATCACGCGGTCGTAGATATCGCGCATCGGCATGCCGTCGCGCGTCGCCGCCAGGAACTGCCGGATGTGGCGCTCGACCGCCACCGCCAGCGGCTCGGACGAGCCGGGGCTTTGCAGCGACTCGGCCTCCATGCCGCCCTCCGACAGCTCGGCGGAGATCACCTCCTCGGTGATCGTTTCCTGCGAATAAAGCGCCGCGAGCCGGCGCATCAGGTTCTCGAGCTCGCGGACATTGCCGGGCCAACGATGGGCGCGCAGGCGGTCCAGCGCCCCTTGGTCGAGCGACTTGCCCGGCAGCCCCTGTTCCCGCGCGCGCTCCAGGAAGTGGCGGGCGAGCACGGGGATGTCCTCCGTGCGTTCGCGCAAAGGGGGAAGACGGATTGGCACCACGTTGAGGCGATAGAACAAGTCTTCGCGGAACTGGCCGTTGCGGATCGCCTGCCGCAGGTCGCGGTGGGTGGCCGCGACGATCCGCACGTTCGCCTTGATCGGCTGGCGGCCGCCGACCGTGGTGAACTCGCCTTCCTGGAGCACGCGCAGCAGCCGCGTTTGCGCTTCGGGGGGCATGTCGCCGATTTCGTCCAGGAACAGGGTGCCGCCGGCCGCCTGCTCGAAGCGCCCCTGGTTGCGGTTGGTGGCGCCGGTGAACGCGCCGCGCTCGTGGCCGAACAGTTCGCTCTCGATCAGCTCGCGGGGGATGGCCGCCATGTTGATCGCCACGAACGGCGCCGCCCGACGTCGCCCGTAGTCGTGCAGCGCGCGCGCGACCAGCTCCTTTCCGGTGCCGGACTCGCCGTTGACCATGACCGTGAGATCGGCGGTCGTCAGCCGGGCGATGGTGCGATAAATCTCCTGCATGGCGACGGAGCGGCCGATCAGCGGCAAGCGTTCTTCGGCGTCGCGCGCTTCGGGCGGATGGACGGGGAGCGGAGCCGGGGACGCCAATGCGCGTCCGACCACGGCCAACAATTCCTTCAAGTCGAATGGCTTGGGGAGGTATTCGAACGCGCCGCGCTGGGCTGCCTTCACCGCGGTCATCAGTGTGGACTGCGCGCTCATCACGATCACCCGCAGCTCCGGCCGCAACCGCTTGATGCGCGGGATCAGGTCCAACCCGTTCTCGTCGGGCATGATGACGTCGGTGATGACCAGGTCGCCCTCTCCGTCCTCCACCCAACGCCAGAGCGTGGCGGCGTTGGACGTCGAGCGCACCTGATAGCCCGACCGCCCCAGCGCCTGCGTCAGCACCGTGCGGATGGAGCGGTCGTCGTCGGCCACGAGGATGGTGGGAGGCGTCATGCGAACCTCAGAACAGGTCGTCGCCGGACTCGTCGGCCAGAACGGGAAGGTGTAGCCGAAAATCGGTCCGGCCGGGGCGGCTGTCCATCTCGACCAGGCCGCCATGGTCGCCGACGATCTTGGCGACCAGCGCCAGGCCGAGGCCGCTGCCCGACGGCTTGGACGTCACGAACGGATCGAACAAATGCGGCTTGATGTCCTCGCCGATGCCGGGCCCGTTGTCGCGCACGGTGACGACCAGCGGCAGATGCACTCGCTGCGACGAACCGGGCACGGCCAGGCGCACGCCGTGCTGGTAGGCGCTCATCAGCGTGATCTCGCCGGCCCCCGCAGCGTTGCCGTCGGTGATGGCCTCGGCCGCGTTCTTGACCAGGTTCAGCAGCACCTGCACCAGTTGGTCGCGATTGCCCCACACCGGCGGCAGCGACGGATCGTAGGTCTCGATGAAGCGCAGATGGGGCGCGAACCCGGTCTGGGCCAGCCGCCGCACGTGCTCCAGCACGCGGTGGATGTTGACCGCACGGCGCTCGATCGGCTTCTCGCCGAACACCTCCATCCGGTCCACCAGCGCGCGGATGCGGTCGGCTTCCTCGCGGATGAGCACGGCGAGTTCGCGGTCCGCCTCGACCACGGTGCTTTCCAGCAGTTGCGCGGCGCCGCGTATGCCGGAGAGCGGGTTCTTGACCTCGTGCGCCAGCAGCGCCGCCATGCCGCTGACGCTGCGGGCAGCGCCGCGGAAGTTCATCTGCCGGTCCAGCGCGCGGGCTGCCGACGAGTCCCACATCGAGACGAGCACGCTGCCAGGCTCCTCCGGCACGGTGGTGGCCTGGACGGCGACCGCCGGCTTATGCAGCCGTGGGCTTTCCAACGTCAACTCGTGATCGGAAATGGTCAGCTCGTGGGTCCGCACCTGATGGATGAGCGCGAACAGCGGATGATCGGCCGGAAGCAGGTCGCGCAGGCTCATCTGATTGAGCTGCAGCAGCGACAGGCCGAGGAACTGCTCGGCGGCGGAGTTGGCGTAGCGGAAGTGGTCGGCTGCGTCGAGCAGCACGATCGGCACCGGCACCGCCCCGAGCATGGCAAGGCTGTCGATCGGCTGCGGTCGCGCCGCACCGCGCCCGACCACCTTCAGCATGCCCCGGGCCACCACGTTCTTCATGCGGCCAGGGCGTCCGGGGCGCGTTCCAGCAGCGGGTCGTAGAAGGCGTCGATCAGCCGCTCCACCGCCGGGACGTCGGTGCGCTGCATCACCGCGGCGCGGAACTCGGCCGAGCCGTGCAGGCCGCGCGAGTACCAGGCGACGTGCTTGCGCGCGAGCCGCAGCCCCGGTTCGGTGCCGAAATGCGCCAGGATCGCCCGGTAGTGCTCAAGCAGGATAGCCTTCTGCGTCGCGAAATCGGGGTCCGGCAGGCGCTCCCCGGTGCGCAGGAACTGCGCGACCTGGGCGGGGAACCACGGCCGGCCGTAGCAGCCGCGCCCGACCATCACGCCGTCGGCGCCGGAGCGCGCGAACGCCGCCGCCGCGTCGTCCACGGTGGTGATGTCGCCGTTCGCGATCACCGGAAGCCGAGTCGCGGCTTTCACCTGGGCGATGAAATCCCAGTCGGCGACGCCGGTGTAGAACTGCTGCCGGGTGCGGCCGTGCACCGACACCATGCGGATGCCGCTCTCCTCCGCGACCCGGGCCAGGCGCGGCGCATTCAGGCTGGCATGGTCCCAGCCCATCCGCATCTTGAGCGTGACCGGGACGGGGACCGCCTGCACGGTGGCTTCCAGGATGCGCGCGGCGGCGGCCTCGTCACGCATCAGGGCGGACCCGGCCTGCTGGCCGACCGCGACCTTCTTCACCGGGCAGCCGAAATTGATGTCGACGATGTCGGCACCGCAGCCGACGGCGATGCGCGCGGCCTCCGCCATGGCAGACGGCTCGCACCCGGCCAGCTGGATCGAGGTCGGCCCGGTCCGGTCGACCTCGGCCATCCGCAGGGTGACGCGGTTCTCCCGCACCATCGCCCACGACGCGATCATCTCCGACACGACCAGGCCGGCGCCGAGCCGCTTCGCCAGGCGCCGGAACGGCAAGTCGGTCACCCCCGACATCGGCGCGAGGATAACCGGCGTGTCGATCGTGACACGGGCGTCAAGCCGGATCGGCGCAAGTGTGCGGAGTGCTGTGGTACTGCCCATCATTTGGGCAAACTACTGCTCACAGGCCCGCTCCGCAATCGCCGCGCGAGCCTGATACGCGCGCGCACGGGATTGACGCCTGCCAACCCGCCTCGCATTCCTGGCCGATGCGCATTGCAGCCCTCCTGGTCGCCGGTGGCTCCGGCAGCCGCTTCGGCGGCGACGTTCCCAAGCAGTACGCTCGCATCGCCGGCCGGCCCGTCATCCGCCACGCGGCCGAGGCGCTGGCCCCCCACGTGGCGTTGCTCCAGCCCGTCGGCGACCCGGCGGAGGTCGCGCGCGCCCTGGACGGCCTGGCCCACCTTCCGGTCGTGCCCGGCGGCGCGACCCGTCAAGGCAGCGTGCGCGCCGGGCTGGAGGCGTTGGCCGCCCACGCGCCCGATGTCGTCCTGGTGCACGACGCCGCCCGCCCGTATGTCCCGCCCGGAACCGTCGCCGCCGTGCTGGACGCGCTGCGAACCCATCCCGGCGCCGTACCCGCCGTCGCGGTGGCCGACACGTTGAAACGCGTGCGGGCCGGGCAAGTCGAGGCGACGGTGCCGCGCGACGGCCTGTATCGCGCGCAGACGCCGCAGGGCTTCCGCTTCCCCCTGCTGCTCGCCCTGCATCGGGCGTCGCCGGACAGCCTTACCGACGACGCCGGGCTGCTGGAGGCTGCGGGCGAGACGGTCGCGGTGGTCGCCGGGTCGGAGGACAACGTGAAGCTCACCTTTCCGGAGGATGCCGTGCGTCTGGAACGCGCTTTGGCGACCCCGATGGAGCCGCATGTCGGCACCGGGTTCGACGTGCACGCCTTTGCGGCCGGGCGTCCGCTGGCGCTGTGCGGCGTCATGGTCCCGCACGATCGCGGGCTGGCCGGCCACTCCGACGCCGATGTCGGGCTGCACGCGCTGTGCGACGCGATCTACGGCGCGCTGGCCGAGGGCGATATCGGCCGGCATTTCCCGCCAAGCGAAGCCGCATGGAAGGACGCCGACAGCGCCCGCTTCGTGGTGCACGCCGCCGGGCGCGTCGCGGCGCGCGGCGGCCGGCTCGCCCACGTGGACGTGACCTTGATTTGCGAGCAGCCCAAGATCACCCCCCACGCCCCGGCGATGATCGCCCGCGTGGCCACCCTGCTCGGCGTCGACGCGGCGCGGGTGTCGGTGAAGGCGACCACGACGGAGCGGCTGGGCTTCACCGGGCGCGGCGAGGGCATCGCGGCGCAGGCGGTCGCAACCGTGCTGCTGCCTGGATGGTGAACGGGGTCTCGCGGTTCCGCTACTTCGCCGCGGTGCTGCTGTTCTGCGTGGCCTGGAGCAGCGCCTTCCCCAGCGCCAAGCTCGCCATCGCGACGTCCCCGCCCGCGCTGTTCCAGGGCATCCGCTTCCTGGCGACCGCCGCCATCCTGCTCGGATACGCCCTGTGGCGCGGCGACCTGCGCGGGCGCGTGCCGTGGGGACAACTGGCAATGCTCGGGCTGTTGAACCAGGCGGGCTACCAGGGTTTGGCGTGGCAGGGCATGAGCACGGTGTCGGCCGGCCTCGCGACGATCATCGCCAGCCTGAACCCGATCTTGATCGCGGTGGTCGCCGCCCCGCTGCTGGGCGAACGCCTGCACGCGCGCAAGATCGCCGGGCTGCTGCTCGGGTTCGCCGGGGCGGTGTACGTGGTGCGCCACCGCATCGTGGCCAACGGCGAGGACCCGGCGGGCGTGCTGCTGGTGGTCGGCGCGCTGTTGTCGATGGTCGCCGGCACGCTGGCGTTCAAGCGGATGGCGCCGCAGGCGACGCTGCCGGTGGCGGTGGGCGTGCAGGTCCTGAGCGCGGGGGCGGTGCTGCTCGTGCTGGGTCTGTTGTTCGAGGACCGGCGGGCGGTCGTGTACGGCGCGCAATACTGGCTGGTGATGGCGTGGTTCGTGGTGGTGGTGTCGATCGGGGCGTTCTTGCTGTGGTTCTGGTTGCTGCGGACGGGGAGCGCGTCGAACGCGAGCGCGCTGCATTTCCTGATGCCGCCGTTGGGGTTGGGGATGTCATGGCTGGCGCTGGGGGAGCGGGTGAGCGCGTCGGACTGGCTGGGGGTGGCGCCGATTGGGGTGGGGATTTGGCTGGCGACGCGGCCGGAGCCTGCTGGGCGCATTGGGGATGAGGCACGGAGGCTTGAGCCAGTGACGCAAAGGTCTCCCGACTGATGCTCGCGAGAATGGAAATTTAGTGACCCCACAATGTAATAGGTATTTGGAATACACCTGCAGCAAAAAGACAAAGGAAGCCAATTAGCTGAAGATACCTTTTAACAAACCGCTCCTTATTTCTAAGTGTGCTAGAGTTCAGAAAATTAGCTTTGTTGTAAAACCATCGTCTTGTGTTCTTGAGAAGAACATAGTGAGCAACTACTGGAATATATGTAATTTCTAAAATTATATGAAATTGACCGGATAACTCCCAAACATTGTGAGACTTTCGATATAGATTCCATACAAAAAGGTAAATGAACGCTGAAACCGTTGTATTTACTAGGGTCATAAGCAGAAGTGAGCGCTGCTCACTTCTTATAAGATTTAGTTGCTGACCCGCAAGCATTATGCTTCGAGTAACACGTCTAACATCTTCTGGACTCAATCTCGTTTCCCAAAAAACTACGGATGCTCCGAAGGTTCCGAGTAAAATTCCTATAAATGCCAGCCAATGAAAAAAATCAGGCTGAACCAATGCTATACCAAGTACACCGATCATGCAGTGAATCGCAAAGAACGTTCTGACCTTTAACGGGACGATATCAGGATCATCAACGTGAAGCCATTTTCTGAACATTTTCAGCAACTTCGCACCTCATGAGATCACTATATTAGGCTCAATAGATCGTCGGCCCTATCCGGCAAGAGTTTCGAAGCTTCAACTGACTCAATGGTCCGGAGGCAACCCGCCTCGCCCGGTTCGTCCTCAACTATGATTGAGGTCGTCTCTGAACCTCGTCGGCCAGGATGCTGTTCATTGGCGAACACTCCAAGACCTGGCCGGTCCTATTTTTACCAGCACATGACCTTCTACCACGCCGATCTTATACCAGCGGCCCTTTGGTGCGACCGTTGAAGGCAAGAAGACAAGTGGAAGGTTGAGGCTCTGCCTCAAACTCCGCCAAAGGCATGATGCCTTTGGAAACCCAAATAAATGCGGGTCTGGGGCCTCAGGCTCCAGCGGGTCCAGGGCAGAGCCATGGCCTGCTATTTTGCCTTGGGCGGTCATCACGTAGGGCGGCTGGTATTAGCCGGCATTTCAACACATGTATGGGAAGCAACTGTTTCTGCTCAATCTGCTTTTAGAAAGCGGAGAGCCAGGGCACCGCTGAGCTACGCAGCGGTTAATTGACCATACCTACGATGAAAATTTGGTCGGAGCGGCGGGATTCGAACCCACGACCCCCAGTCCCCCAGACTGATGCGCTACCAGGCTGCGCTACGCTCCGACACGCCGCACGTTTAGCAGCGCAGCCGAAGCGCCGCAACGCCCGAGGCTAAGGCAGCATCGCGCGCAACGCCTCCAACTCGGCCAGGGCCCGCTGCAGCACCGCGCGGAGCTTCTCGATCGCGGCACGGTCATCCGCGCGCGCCTTATCGGAAGCGATCGGCGCAGGCGGCGGGGTCGGAACATCAGGCATGAGAAGCGGCTCATCCACTTGCTGGGCCCGCTCCGCGACGGCGGCGGCGCGCTCGGCCTCGGTTGCGGGCGGAATGTCGTCGGACAGGCGACCACCGCCCTCCCGCAGCAAACGCTGCACGCCCTTGATCGTATAGCCCTGAATGTAAAGCAAGTCGGAAATACGCCGCAGCAGCGTGATATCGTCGGGGCGGTAGTACCGCCGCCCGCCTCCCCGCTTCAACGGCTTCACTTGCGGAAACTTGGTCTCCCAGAACCGCAGCACGTGCTGTGGGATATGCAGCTCGTCCGCGACCTCGCTGATGGTGCGAAACGCGTTGGGGGCCTTTTTTGGTTTGGCCCGCGCCGGCTCCGGGGCTGGCGCGGACCCGGACATCATTCGTCGTCCCCGCCGAGGTCGTCGCCCGCCGGGACCGCTGTGCCGTTCACGTGCGCCTTCAGCACCTGGCTCGGGCGGAACACCAGCACCCGGCGCGGCAGGATCGGCACCTCGACCCCGGTCTTTGGGTTGCGCCCGATACGCCGACCCTTTTGCCGGACCGAAAACGTCCCGAACCCACTGATTTTAACCGATTCACCCGTCTCGAGTGACTTGGATACCCGGTCCAGCACGATCTCCAGCAAATCCGCGGACTCGTTCCGCGACAAGCCAACCTGCATGTAAATCCGCTCGGCTAGTTGCGCGCGCGTGACAGTGTTCATGCCCGCACGCTATGGGCGGCACCGCGGCCCGTCAAGCAAACGCGTTCAAACTAAACAATAATTGGGCAGTGTGGCGCTACAGCCGCACCAGTGCGGACCCCCAGGTGAGCCCGCCGCCAAGCGCCTCCAACACCACCAGGTCGCCGCGTTGCAACCGTCCGTCCGCATCGGCGTCCGCCATCGCAAGCGGAATCGACGCCGCCGAGGTGTTGGCGTGCCGGTCCACCGTCACCACCACCCGGCCCGGCGCCAGGCCCAGCTTGCGGCCCATCGCGTCGATGATGCGGATGTTCGCCTGGTGCGGCACCAGCCAGTCGATGTCGTCCTGCTGCAGCCCATTAGCCGCCAGCGCTTCATCGACCACCGCCGACAGCTTGGCCACCGCATGCCGGAAAATCTCGCGGCCGTTCATGCGCAGGTGCCCGGACCGTTCGGGCTGGCCGATCGCGCCATCCACATAAAGCAGGTCGCCCAAATCGCCTTGTGCATGCAGATGCGTCGACAGCACGCCACGGTCGGCGCCGGTGCCCTGGCCCTCGCCTGCCCGCAGGAACACCGCGCCGGCGCCATCGCCGAACAGCACGCAGGTGCCGCGGTCGGTCCAATCCATGATGCGCGAGAACACCTCGGACCCGATCACCAGGGCGCCGCGCACCTGCCCGGTCTGGATCAGGCTGTCGGCAATGCCCAGGGCGTAAACGAACCCGCTGCACGCGGCCGACACGTCGAAGCCAAACCCGCGCTTGATCCCCAACGCAGCCTGCACGCGCAGCGCCGTCGCGGGGAACGCCTCATCCGGCGTGCTGGTCGCGAGCACGATGCAGTCCACGTCGTCGGCGACCGCCCCCGCTTTCGCCAATGCCGCCGCCGCTGCCCGTGCCCCCATGAACGCCGCCGTCTCGTGCGGCCCGGCGATGTGGCGCTGCCGGATGCCGGTCCGCTCGACGATCCAGGCATCCGTGGTGTCGACCCGGCGCGCCAATTCGTCGTTGCCCAGCACCCGCTCCGGCAGGTACCCGCCGATGCCCTCCAGGACCGCACGCACCCGCGTCACAGCGCCGCCGCAAGCTGGGGACCGCCATCGGAGCTTTTGCGGCCGGGCTGCACGTCGGCGATCTGCGCCAGGCCCTCCCGGATGCGGTCGTTGAACCGGAACACGACCATGTCGATGGCCACGTCCAGCGCGTAGGCGAAGCCTTCGGCGTCCGTGCCGCCATGCGATTTCACGACCACCCCGTTCAGCCCGAGCATGATGGCTCCATTGTAGCGCCGCGGATCGAGCCACTCGCGCAACCGCTCCAGCCCAGGGCGAGCGAGCACATAGGCGACCCGGCCGAGCATGCTGCCGGAGAACACGTCTTTCAACAGGCTGAACACCAGTTTCAGCGCGCCCTCCCCGGTTTTCAGCGACACGTTGCCGGTGAAGCCGTCGGTGACGACCACGTCGGTCGTCCCGGCCATGATGTCGTCGCCCTCGACGAAGCCATGGAATTGCGGGCCGATATGGCTGACGCGCAGGATTTCGGCGGCCTGACGTACCCGTTCGTCGCCCTTCAGTTCCTCCGAGCCCACGTTCAGCAGGCCGATGGTGGGCGCCGGCAAACCCAGCACCGCGCGGGCGAACACGTCGCCCATCACCGCGAATTCGAGCAGGTTGCGGGAATCGCAGGTGGCATTGGCGCCGAGGTCGAGCATCACGACGTCGCCGCGGGCCGAGGGCGTGATCGCGGCCAGCGCCGGGCGGTCGATGCCGGGCAAGGTTTTGATCACGATCTTGGCCAACGCCATCAGCGCGCCGGTGTTGCCCGCCGACACCACGCCAGCCGATTCTCCCGTCGCCACGGAGTCGATCGCGACGCGCATCGAGGCGTCGCGCACCCGTAAGGCCGCTGTCGGCTTCATCTCGCTGGGGATCACGCCGGGAGTGTGCCGGACGGTGCAGGCCTCGCGCGCCCGGCGGTTGCGCGCCATCAGCGGCGCCAGCTGCGCTTCGTCGCCCACCAGGAGAAAACGCGCCTTGGGATGGCGCTCCGAGGCGATGGCAATGCCGTCCACCACGATCTGCGGCGCCCGGTCTCCGCCCATTGCATCGACTGCCAGCGTGTAGGTTTCGATCAAGACACGCTCGTCGCACCGGCCCGGCGGGCCAATCGGCTCAGATTCGGACAGCGCCTTTCAGCGCCTTGCCAGCCGCGACCACTTCCCGGCCGTCATAATGCCCGCAATGGGAACAAACGTGATGCGGGCGCTTCAACTCGCCGCAGTTCTTGCACTCGGCGTGGGCTTGCGCCGTCAACGCGTGGTGGGAGCGGCGCATGCCCTGGCGGGATTGCGAGGTTTTCTTCTTGGGAACGGCCATGGGACCTGTGCCCCTCCGGTCTGCGTGCCGGGCGCCGTCGCTTGCCGGCGGGCGCTCACGTCACAATGTCACAATTCGGCAAAACACGAGCCGCGGCATCTAGCAGAGGCATCCGGCCCCTGCAAGCGGCGGTTGCAACTTAGCTTGGCTTGCGTAGGCTGGCCAGGGTGGCGAACGGGCTGGTTTCACCGGGGTCGCCCGCATCGGCCAGCGTGGCGCCGGGCCGCCGCGGGTAGGGATCGAGCGCCAGGGCGAGCTGCTCCGCCGTGGCCTCGCCAAGGTCGATCGTCACGCCGTCGTAGGTCAGCTCGTCGATGGCGTCGATGTCGAGCTCGTCGGTGTCATCCAACCGTTCTTCGAGCACGAAGCGCACGGCGAAATCCTCGACGACCGACTGTTCGAACGGGTCGGCGGTGACGATGCAGATCTGCGTGACCCGGGCGCGCAACTGCCCTTCGGCGTCGATGGCGCCGCCGCCCGCGCCGCGCAGCGCCCAACGGCAGGTCACGGCTGCAACGGCCGGCAGCAACAGGCGCTTCGCCAAGTCGGCGCATTCGATGCCGGTCGCCTGGACGGATGCCTCCGTTCCACCGGCGCCGATACGCTCGACCGGGAACGGCCGCACCAGCTCCGTCATGCCGCTTGCGCCGCCAGCAGGGTGCCGGGCGAGAGAAAATTGACCTGCCCCGCCGCAAGGCCCGCTGCCGACTGGCGATCGAGGTGAGCGGCCTGGTCCAGCGCAATTTGCGCGATGGCCGCAGCGCCGGGATGAGCCGCCTCGCGGAACACGTTGCGGACGATGGCCGCCTCCAGCGCTGCCAGGTCGCCGGCCGCGAGCGGCGCTTCGTACGCGGTCGCCCGGCCGTGGAACGCTTCCCACATCGCCTTCACGCGCTTGGAAACGGACATGTCGCCCACGCCGAGCTCACGCAAGTTGATGTCCATGTCGGAAAACATGGCATCGAACACCGCCTGCGCGACGGCCGGCCCCGGCGCAGGGATGGCGCGCAGGCGGCGGATGAGCAGGAACGCATGCAGGCCGACCAAGTCGAAGCGTCCATCTAGGGTATCGGGCACGCCAAGCCGTTCGTAGAACACCGGGTCCCGGGCTGCCCCGACCGCGGCGGTGTAGAGCATAAAGCCGGCTCGCTCGTGCCGGCGCCCAAGCAATCTAAACAGCGCCATGTGGTTTCCATCAGGCAGGATCGTTGACACGCTGCGCCCGTTCGTGGGACGCGATACTTTCCTGGAAATGGCGCGCATGGTCCGCGGGTCAATGCGTGCGGTGCGCCGGCCAGCATTGAACCAGCATTGGGATGACCAACTTGCGACCCATCACCGCCTTTGCCTCAGTCGCTTTGCTGCTTGCCGGTTGCTCCGTCATCGAGAGTCCGCAGCAGGTACGTGGCAACCAGGTCGATGCCGATCAGCTGCAGGAGTTGGTGATCGGCACCTCGACCCGCGCGGATGCGCAAAGCCTGCTCGGCTCGCCGACGGCCAAGGCGACGTTCGACGACAACACCTGGCTTTATATCAACGAGATGACGCAGCCCCGGATCGGGCGGGTGCAGGGGATCAACAGCCAGAATGTCGTGGTGCTCAGCTTCGACCAGGGCGGGGTGCTGCGGGCGGTGAAGCGCCTGAACCAGGACGCCTCGCAACCCGTGTCCGTCGTCGCACGAGCAACGCCCTCCCCCGGCAGCGAAAGCTCGTTCATGCAGCAGCTGCTCGGGAACGTCGGCAAGTTTACCCCTGGCGGCGGTGGCGGATCCAGCCTTGGCGGCAGTGGAGCGACGTTGGGCGGCCCCTGATCACTCCGCCGGCGCCGTAAACGGCAGCCCGGTTTCGATCGGTAGCGCCTCGTCGCGGCTCCACTCGTTCCAGGAGCCGAAATACATCCGGACGTTGCGGATGCCGGCCTCGCGCAGCGCCACCAGCGAATTGGAGGCGCGGGCGCCCTTGAAGCAGTACAAGTACACCGGGGTTTCAGCCGTGATCCCGACGGTGTGGCACTCGGCCCTGATCTCGTCCTTGGACTTGAACATCGGCCCGGCGCTCGTCGGCTTCATCAAGCGATACCATTCCAGCCATTTTGCCCCGGGAATCCGGCCCTTGCGCGGGCAGAAATCCTTGCCGTAGGGCGATGAGCTGTCGCCGATCCACTCGTCCACGTCGCGCACGTCGAGCTTGACGATCTTGTCGTCGCCGACCGCCGCCAGCATGGCGTCGCGGTCGATCATCATCTCCATGCCGGCATCGTTCAGCGGGAAGGTCTTGGGCGTCGGGGTTGCCGGTTCGCTCGACATCGGCAGCGATGCGGCCTTCCACGCTGCAAACCCGCCGTGCAGCACCGCCGCCTTTTCGTAGCCGAAGAAGCTGAGCAGGAAATAGCCGCGGCATGACTGGCCGAAGCCGGACGCCATCGATTCCTCATAGAACACCGCGGTCTCGTCGCCGCCCAGGCCAGCCGCGCCGAATTCGCTGGCGAACTTGTCCCGCAAGGCCGCCATTCCCTCAGGGGTGGAGGTTGCGAGATAGGTGAAGATGTCGTGCATGTTCACGGCGCCCGGGATGTGCCCGGCGGCGTAGGCGGCCGGATTGCGGGTGTCGATCACCACCACGCCGCCCTGCTCGACCATGGCGTTCAACTCAGCGGGGGTCACGAGGACTTGGTCGCTCATCGGTTGGCAAGCTCCTGTGTGTATGTGAAACCTAGTGGGACGCCATGCGGCCGAGTTCCTGGGTCAGGTGCCGGATGGAAGGGGTGATCATCGCGACGAAGTAGCCTTCGCGCAGGCGGCGCTGGACCGGGGCGTGCTCGATGAATGCCTTGGCGCCGGCGTGCAGCATGGCAGCCTGGATCGCCTCCAGGGTGAGCTCGCTGACCGTGAGGCGGGTGGCCAGGACGTCGCGGACGTAGTCAGCCGAGCCATCGCGCGGGGTAGCGGCAAGGTGCATGACGGCGCCCTCCACCGCGGCGAGCCGGTCCTCGAAATAGGCCGGCCGCTGCGGCAGGAACCGGTTGGTGTGGGCGTGGGTGACGTCGGACTTCTGCATGGAGTCGATGCTGGCCCGGATGACGCCGAGGCCCATCCCGGTCTGCAGCAGCACGAACCCCGGCCGAATGCGCCCGACCATGTCGCCGAGCGGGTCGGCAAGCATCATCTCGTCGGCGATGAACGCGCGGCGGAAGCGGATGCTGTAGGTGCCGGTGCCCTCCAATACGCTGTATTTGATGTTTTGCCGGATGTCGACGCCGGGCTGGCCGCATTGGACCATGGCCATCATCCGGTGCGCCGGGTCGTCGGCGTCCTGGAAGATGGTGCCGAACCAGTGGCCCGGCCCTAGGTTGGATACCCATGGCAACGCCCCGGTGACGATGTAGCCACCCGGCGCGCGTTTGGCGCGAAGGTTGAACCCCTCAATGCCCGACAAAGCCTTGATCGGGTTGGACAGCCCCGTGCCGCCGAGCAACGTGCCGTCGGCAATGCCGCCCTGCAGCTGGTCCCGCAATGCCGTGTTGTCGGTATTCTCCAGGTACCAGCCGCAGGCGTCCTGGCACCAGGTGCAAAAAGCCGTGGACATGCAGCGGGCGGCGACCTCGCCCATGTCGGCGATGGCAGCGCCGAGGTCGCGTGGCCCCAGTGCGAAGGCGGCAAGGTGGCGGGCATAAACGCCGGCGGCGCCCAAACGGCGTATCAGGGCTTCGGGATAGAAGCCCTCATGGTCGATGCGGTCCGCCAGGGGAGCAAGCTCGGCGTCCAGCAGGTCGGGCAGGGAAGCCGGGCTCGTGAAGCCGGGCTCGGCGCCTTGGATGGCTGACATGCTGTTCACGGCTTGCTCTCCCTGGCTGGCGGCATCGGCTAGACGGCGTCCACGGTCAGGGCGACCGGCTTGGTGAACGTGTTGGCGACCGGCGACCAAACCGTCGCGTGGGCGACTAGGTCGTCGATGTCCGCCTGCGGCGCATCCGCGTCCAGGTGCACCTTCACGCGCACGGCGTCGAAGCCGACCGGCTTCGGGCTGGTGTCGCCGGTGCCCCATACCGCGGTGATGTTGATGTCCGCCTCCAGCTCCAGCTCCAGCGACTTCACGACGATGCCGCGCGCGACGGCGTTGGCGTGGATGCCGACAGCCAGGCACGAGCCGAGCGCTGCCAGCGACGCCTCGGACGGGTTCGGCGCGGTGTCGTCGCCGAGCAGCGCCGGCGGCTCGTCGACGACGTAGGGCGGCAGGTCGCGGATCATGTTCAGGTGGCGGAAGCGGCCCTCGGCGACGGTGCGGCACTTCAGCGTCTTGATCGCCTGCGGATTGGCGCGGCCTTTCTCGATCAGGGCGTGGAGGCCGCCCTTATCGATTGGCGCCAGGCAGCCAGTCATTGCGGTTGCACTCATGACGGTGTTCCTTTGGTGTGGTGCACGCCCGGCCTGGGCGCCGCCCAATCATACAGACCGTTCAGTCTCATGGTAGTGATTGGCTTACGACGCAAAGGGTGTGCCAACAGCGGGGCGCTTGCACCGGTGGCAGGGTTCCTGAAAGGATGGGTTCGTGGACAACGCAGCTTTGACCGTCGAACTTCCGCCCGGCCTGCATGCGCTTCCAGCGCATGAGCGAATTCTAGCAGCCGCCCGCGACCTTTTCTGCCGCCATGGCATCCACGCGACCGGCATCGACAAGATCCTGTCGGCTGCGTCTGCGTCCAAGATGACCCTTTACAGCCGATTTGGCTCCAAGGACGCGCTGCTGCGAGAGGTCTTGCTGCGGGAGGGGGCCGATTGGCGCACCTCGTTCTTCTCCGCCGTCCAGGGTGGGGGAGATGCGGACGGACAGTTGCGTGGCATCGTGACGGCGATAGGTGGCTGGTATCGCGGTGGCCGTTTCTACGGATGCGCGTTCATGAACGCCATCGCCGAACACGACAAAGGCGAACCCTGGCTGCGTGAGATTGCCGCCGAACATCATGCCGCCGTGCTCAAATTTCTTTCAGGATTGGCGAAGCAGGCCGGTTATGCCGAACCCACCATCCTTTCGCGTCAGCTGCTTCTGCTTATCGATGGGGCAACTGCTGCCTTAATGGTCACCGGGGATGCAACAGTGCTCACGATCGCAGAGCGCAATCTCACGGCCGTCCTCGGTTCTGCGGCGATAATAGCAGGGCACCCTTAGGCGAAATGGCTCCAGCCACGGCGCGATAGGGCGATCGAGTCGCCACGCGCGTCCACCATCTGAACGCCGTTGCCAGAGGTAAACCGTCCAATCCTGGTCACCCTCGTTCCGATGTCTCGCATGGCGGTGTCTCGCCCGGGGGGAACGGCTAAAACCAACTCATAGTCGTCACCGCCGGTTATCGCGGCTTCCCACCACGCCGGACCCGCCGCTTGCGCCGCCGCCGAGAGCGGCACGCGTTCCGCCTCGATCACCGCCGCCACCCCGCTTTCCCGGCATACATGCCCGACATCCTGGACGAGACCGTCCGACACATCCATGGCCGCGGTGGCCAAGCCCCAGAGCGGCAAGCCCAGCCTCGGCGAGGGCAGGTTGTAGCGTCCCACAAGGCTGCCGTCCGGGTCCGGAAGCTTGCCCCGTGCCGCCTCCAGCCCCAGCACGCCGTCTCCGATCGTGCCCGTCACCCACAACTCATCCCCGGCGCGCGCACCCGACCGGCGGAGTGCCTGACCCGGCGTCACGTGACCGATGATCGTCAGCGATAGGGTGATCGGCCCCGGCGTCTCGGTCGTGTCGCCGCCGAGCAACGTGATGCCGAACTCCGCCTGGTCTGCGGCAAGCCCTGCCGAGAAACGCTCGAACCAGGCTTCGCCGGCACTGCGCGGGACGGACACGGTCAACAAGTAGCCGAGTGGCGCAGCGCCCATCGCAGCCAGGTCGGACAGGTTCACCCGCAGCAGTTTTCGCGCAACGAGGTCAGGCGCGGTGCCAGGCAGGAAATGCACGCCCTCCACCATGGCATCGGCCGCGACCACAAGCTCGCGGCCCGGCGGGGGGACGAACACCGCCGCGTCGTCGGTCAAATCCAGCGACCCGGGTCCGGCAAGCGGACGGAAATACCGGCCGATCCGCGCGAACTCCGGCGGCAGCGCCTCGCTCACGCCGACGCCTTCGGGAACTCCCCGGCCCGCAGCGTGCGCGCCAGGCTGTCGAGCAGCCCGTTCGCCATCCGCGGCTCCTCGCCGCTGAAGAAGCCGTGAGCGATGTCGAGGTACTCGTTGATGACGACGCGGGCCGGCGGGCCTTCCTTGCTCGATAGCTCGGCCCCGGCCGCGCGCATCAGCGCCCGCAGCACCGGGTCCAGCCGGGCAAACGGCCAGCCGGCAGGCAGGGCCTCGGACACCAGCCGATCGGTCTCGCTCTGCTGCAGCACCGCCGCGCGCACGATGCGGGCGAACAGCGGCACGTCGGCATCCGGCACCCGGCCGTCCTCGTAGCCATCGGTGCCGGGCAGCTCGCCCAGGCGGTGGCGCACGAACTGGTCCACGACCGCCTCGGCATTTTCACCGGTCTGCTCGCTTTGAAACAGCGCCTGGACCGCGGCGGCGCGGGAGGCGGTGCGCGGACGGGTCTTGCCGGCCATTACGCCGCTCCCAACCGGCGCGCGGCGTCGACCTGGCGCAACGCTGCGACGGCCGCCTCGGCGCCCTTGTTGTGGCCGTCTGCACCCGACCTCGCGACTGCCTGCTCGATCGTGTCGACCGTCAGCAGCCCCGACCCGAGGGCGATTCCATATTGCAACGCCACGTCCATGAGCCCTTGCATGGTGGCGGCGCAGATGAATTCGTAGTGGTCGGTTTCGCCGCGGACGACGCAGCCCAACGCCACGAAACCATCGAACCGTTCCTGGCCGCGCAGGGCCAGCCGGATCGCCTGGGGCAGCTCGAACGCGCCCGCGACGTCGAGCACCTCCGATCCGGCGCCCGCTTCGGACAGGATGCGGGCGGCGCCCTCGGACATCCCGTCCACCACGGCGCGATAGTACGGCGCGCGCACCACCAGGATGCGCGGGGCCGGCCCGCGAATCTGCGGCGCAACGGCCAAGGGAGCGTCGAGCGTGCTCATTCGCCGGCCACGCCATCGACGTGGCGCTGGTCGACGATGTTGAGGCCGTATGCCTCTAAACCGACCACCGTGCGGTGCGTGTTGGACAGCAGCACCATGTCCTTCACGCCAAGGTCGACCAGGATTTGCGCGCCGATGCCGTAATCCCGCAGCGGCTGCACCGGGCGCGGGCTGCCCGCCATCAGCCGAACCCGCTGCGACAGCGATTCCGGCTGGGAGTCCCGGATCAGCACCACCGCGCCACGACCCTCCGCCGCGATCATCCGCATCGCGCCGTGCAGGGCGGACACATGGGGGCCGCCCAGCATGTCGCCCAGGATGTCGACCCCGTGCACCCGCACCAAAGTCGGCGCCGGCGCCGCCAGGTCGCCCTTGGACAGCACCAGGTGCTCGGCGTATTCCAGCGTGTTGGCATAGACCGTAAGGTCCCAGTCGCCCCCTTCGGCGTGACGGATGTGGCCCTGCTGCACCCGCCGCACCAAACGTTCGGTGCGGCGGCGATGCCCGATCAGGTCGGCAATGGTGCCCAGCTTCAACCCGTGAAGCTGCGCGAATCCGACCAGTTCCGGCAACCGCGCCATCGAGCCGTCGTCGCTCATGATCTCGCAGATGACGCCCGCCGGAATCAATCCCGCCAGGCGCGCGATGTCGACCGCCGCCTCGGTGTGCCCGGCCCGCACCAGGGTGCCGCCCTCGCGTGCCACCAGCGGGAACACGTGGCCCGGCGTGGTGATGTGGTCGCGCCCGCACTGCGGGTTGATCGCCACCGCGATCGTGCGCGCCCGATCATAGGCGGAGATGCCGGTCGTGACCCCTTCCCGCGCCTCGATCGAGACCGTGAACGCGGTCTGGTGCCGGGTCCCGTTCGCCTGTGCCATCAGTGGCAGCCCGAGCTGTTCGACGCGCTGCCGGTTCATGGCCAAGCAGATCAGCCCTCGGGCGTGGCGCGCCATGAAGTTGATCGCGTCCGGGGTGGCGAATTGCGCGGGGATGACCAGGTCGCCCTCGTTCTCCCGGTCCTCATCGTCGACCAGGATGAACATCCGTCCCGCGCGCGCTTCCTCGATCAGGTCGGTGGCGCTGGACAGGTAATCGGACAGGCTGGACGCAACGATCATGTCGTCTCCGCGAGCCGGGCGACGTAGCGCGCCAGGGTGTCGATCTCGATGTTGACGCGGTCGCCGGGCCGGACCGCGTGCAGGTTGGTATGGTCGATGGTGTGGGGAATGATGTTCACGCCGAACACGTCGCCCTCCACCTCGTTGACCGTAAGGGAAATTCCGTTCACTGCGACGCTGCCTTTGCTGGCGATGTAGCGGGCTAGGGCGTGCGGCACGCGGAAGCGGAACCGGGTCGAGCCGTTCTCGGGCGCGCGCAGCACGGCCTCGCCGAGGCCGTCCACGTGGCCCGAGACGATATGGCCACCGAGTTCGTCGCCGACCCGCAGCGCCCGTTCCAGGTTGACCGCCGCGCCGGTTCGCCAGCCGCCAAGCGTGGTGTGGGCAAGCGTCTCGGCCGACACCTCCACCGCAAACCAGTCTGGTCCAAGGGATACCGCGGTCAGGCAGCAGCCGGAACAGGCGATGGACGCGCCGATCGCCGGCGGCTCGGTCCAGGCCGGGTGGTCGATGACGAGGCGCATGTCCTGCCCGCCGCCGATTGGCTCGACGCTTTGGACGCGGCCGACTGCGGTGATGATCCCGGTGAACATCAGGCGGCCCGGCGGAAGGTGGAGAGGGTGTCCACGCCGACGCTGCGTGTGTCCGTCCGGGTGAAGCGCGGCATCGCGGCCAGGGTCGCCGTGCCGAACGCCTGCGCGGCCGGCCAGCCATCGCCGCCCATGACTGCAGGAGCGTGGAACCAAGCCAGGCCGTCGACCAGGTCGGCCCGCAACAGCGCCGCCGCGATCTGCGCGCCACCCTCGGCCAGCACGCGGGTCAGGCCTGCCGTCCCGAGCGCCTGCAGCGCTTGCGCGAGATCGACGCCGGTTTCGGCCGCTTTGACTTCCAGCAAGCGCACCCCCGCCTCGGTCAGCGCCTGCTTGCGGCTGGGGTCGGCGCCGTCACGGTGAACGATCCAGGTCGGGTGCGCGCGCGCGGTCGCGACCAGGCGGGCGGTGAGCCGGGTCCGCAAATGGCTGTCGACGACAATCCGCACACCAAGTCTCGCCTGGTAGCCCCGAATGCGGCAGGTCAGGTCGGGGTTGTCGGTCATCACCGTCCCCACGCCCACCAGCACCGCGTCGTGCTGCCCGCGCAACGCGTGCCCGGCCCGGCGCGCCGCCTCGCCGGTGATCCACAGGCTCTCGCCGCCCTTGGTCGCGATCCGCCCATCCAGCGTGGTCGCGAGCTTGAGGGTCACCATCGGCCGCCCGGCGCGGATGCGGGTCAGGAACCCGGCCTGCATCGCGTCGGCCTCGGCCGCCAGGACGCCAGTCACGACCTCGATCCCGGCATCCCGCAGCCGGGCGATGCCGCTGCCATTGACGCGCGGGTCGGGGTCGGCTCCGGCCACGACTACGCGCGCGATCCCCGCGGCGATCAGCGCCTCGGTGCAGGGCGGCGTTTGTCCGGTGTGGTTGCACGGCTCCAAGGTCACGAACGCGACCGCGCCGCGCGCCGCCTCCCCCGCCATCGCAAGCGCCAGGGCCTCGGCATGGGGCCGCCCGTCCGGCGCGGTGTTGCCACGTCCGACCACCCGACCGTCCTTCACGATGACGCACCCGACCGACGGGTTGGGCCAAGTCGTGCCGAGGCCGCGCCGCGCCAGGGCGAGCGCTGCCCGCATGTGGGTAAGGTCTTGCATGTCGCCGGTTATGTAGGCTCTTCGAGAGACCCCAGGAAGGCCTCGAAATCCTTCGCCTCGCGGAAGTTACGGTACACGCTGGCGAAGCGGACGTAGGCCACGGCGTCCACCTCCTTCAGCGTCTCCATCACGATCTCGCCGACCTGCTTGCTCGGGATGTCGTTCTCGCCCGACGCCTCCAGCTGCCGGACGATGCCGTTGACGATGCGCTCCATCTTCTCCTCCAGCACCGGCCGCTTGCGCAGCGCGATGTGGATGGAGCGGGCGAGCTTGTCGCGGTCGAACGGCACCCGGCGGCCGTCGCTTTTCAGGATCGTCAATTCCCGCAGCTGTACCCGCTCGACCGTGGTGAAGCGCTGGCTGCAGCCTGTGCAGAACCGGCGGCGGCGGATCGCGGCCGAGTCCTCCGTCGGCCGGCTATCCTTCACCTGTGTGTCGTCGTGGCCGCAGAACGGGCAGCGCATCGCTCAGTAGATCGGGAAACGCAGGCACAGTTCGCGGACGCGGGCGGCGACCTCCTGCTCGGCCGCGTCGTTGACGCCGTCGTTGCTGCGCTGCAGGCCCTCCAGCACTGCGTTGATCATCAGGCCGACCTCGCGGAACTCCGCGGCGCCGAAGCCGCGGGTGGTGGCCGCCGGGCTGCCGAGGCGGATGCCGGAGGTGATGGCGGGCTTGGCCGGATCGAACGGGATCGCGTTCTTGTTGGTGGTGATCAACGCGCGCTCCAGGCTGGCCTCGGCGGCCTTGCCGGTGGTGTTCTTGGGCCGTAGGTCGACCAGCACGAGGTGGCAGTCGGTGCCGCCGGTCACGATGTCGCAGCCGGCGTCGAGGAGAGTCGCGCCCAGCACCCGGGCGTTTTCCAGCACGGCGCGCTGGTAGGCGCGGAACTCCGGCCGCAGCGCCTCGCCGAACGCCGCCGCCTTGCCGGCGATGACATGCATCAGCGGCCCTCCCTGCAAGCCGGGGAACACGGCGGAGTTGATTTTGCGGCCAAGGTCGAAGTCGTTGGACAGGATCATGCCGCCGCGCGGGCCGCGCAGGGTCTTGTGCGTCGTGGTCGTGACGACGTGGGCGTGCGGCAGCGGCGACGGATACAGCTCCATCGCCACCAGCCCGGCGTAGTGCGCCATGTCGACCAGAAAGTATGCGCCGACCTCGTCTGCGACGGCGCGGATGCGGGCGAAGTCGATCGCGCGCGGGTAGGCCGAGCCGCCCGCGATGATCAGCTTCGGCCGCTCGGCCCGGGCCAGCCGCTCCAGCTCCTCGTAGTCCAGCAGGCCGTCCTCGCGCCGGACGCCGTACTGGACGGCGCGGAACCACTTGCCCGACAGGTTCGGCGCCGCCCCGTGCGTCAGGTGGCCGCCCGACGCCAGGCTCATGCCCAGGATGGTGTCGCCGGGCTGCAGCAAGGCGAGGAACACCGCCTGGTTCGCCTGCGCGCCGGAATGCGGCTGCACGTTGGCGAACTGGCAGCCGAACAGCTGCTTCGCCCGGTCGATCGCGAGCGTCTCCGCGACATCGACCTCGACGCAGCCGCCGTAGTAGCGCCGGCCGGGGTAGCCCTCGGCGTATTTGTTGGTCAGCACCGAACCCTGCGCCTCCAGCACGGCGCGGGAGACGATGTTCTCGCTGGCGATCAGCTCGATCCCGTCCTGCTGGCGGGCGAGTTCGCGCCCGATGGCGGCGGCGAGCGCCGGGTCGGTCTCGGCGAGCGGGGCGGCGAAGAAGCGGGACGACAGGACGCTGGAGGTTTGTTCGTTCATGGCAATGTCCTATTGGGATAGGAGCATTCCTATCACTAGGATAGAAGCTTTCCTATCACGCGGACTATGCGCGCGCACCACCGGGCATTATGACGCGGCATGTTCCGAGGAGCCCCGCCGTGACCGTTGGCAGCTATCCGACCACCCGCATGCGCCGCAACCGCCGCGACCCCTGGACCCGCCGGCTGGTGGCCGAGAACAGCCTGTCGGTCGACGACCTGATCTGGCCGGTGTTCCTGATCGAGGGTGCGGCGACCGTGACGGATGTTGCGTTCATGCCGGACGTGCAGCGGGTGACCTTGGACCTGCTCGCGGCCCACGTGCGCCCGGCGGCCCAGCTCGGCATCCCCGCGATCGCGCTGTTCCCGGCAACCCCTGCGGACAAGAAGAATGCGGAGGGCAGCGAGGCGGTCAATCCCGACAACCTGATGTGCCGGGCGGCCCGGCTGCTCAAGCGCGAGTATCCCGGCATCGGCCTGATCGGCGACGTGGCGTTGGACTGCTACACCGACCACGGCCATGACGGGGTGATTCGGGACGGCTATGTCGCCAACGACGAGTCGGTCGCGGTGCTGGTGCGGCAGGCGGTCAACCAGGCGCAGGCGGGGATCGACGTGGTCGCGCCGTCGGACATGATGGACGGGCGCATCGGCGCGATCCGGGTCGGGTTGGACGCCGCCGGGTTGCTGGACACGCGGATCATGAGTTACGCGGTCAAGTACGCCAGCGCTTTTTACGGCCCGTTCCGCGACGCGGTCGGTACCGGAGGCGCGCTGAAGGGCGACAAGAAGACCTACCAGATGGACCCGGCCAACAGCGACGAGGCCTTGCGTGAGGTCGAGCAGGATCTGCTGGAAGGCGCCGACATGGTGATGGTGAAGCCGGGGATGCCGTATCTCGACATCGTGCGCCGGGTGCGCGACCGGTTCGGCGCGCCGACCTTCGCCTACCAGGTAAGCGGCGAATACGCGATGATCATGGCCGCCGCCCGCAACGGCTGGATCGACGAGGAGCGGGCGATGATGGAAAGCCTGCTCGGCTTCAAGCGGGCGGGCGCGGCCGGCGTGCTGACCTACTTCGCGCCGGCTGCGGCCAAGCTGCTGCGGGAGGCCGGCGCTGCTTAATACGCGTAGAACGCTCCCGGTTGAACGACATAGGGCACTGGCTGCATCACGTAGGTGGGTGGGGCTGGCAGCTGATTCCCTTTCGCCACCATGCATTGAACATAGGCATTGTTATACTGGCCCTGGATGCCGCCCGCGGCATTGGTGCTGTTGCCTGAGCCAATCCCGGTGCCAAGCGCCGCGCCGCCGGCCGCGCCCACCGCGGCGCCACCCCCGCGACCCACGGCCGCCCCTAGTCCCGCGCCCAACACCGTGCCCAACACGGTGCCGCCAGCCGCCAGGTAATTCGCGCGCGACGCCTGGCCTTGAACCTGGCTGGCGGCATACTGCGTGCATACTCCCTGGTCCTGCTGAAACGCCTCGAAAGGTTTGTTCCGTTGTGGCAGAACCTGAACCGTCGGACCCAAGGGCGTCACCGCACAGCCTTGCAGGAGAGCAATGCCCAAAAATGCCGAAATCGTCGTCTTTGCCGTTGTCACGAAACACCTGCCATAGTTGCCCCGGGCTACCACGGCCCGGCCGAGAGGGGATAATTATCCTACATGGCGAACGTCGCTGGGAAAACCACGTTTCGGATCGAAACATTCGAGCCTTACAAAGTTTTGAAGCCCCAAGCAGGCGCATGCCACCTTTTTGAAGCTTCGTGGAGCATCAGCAATGTCCACCTGGACGCGCGTCACCGATCCCGATATCGCGGTTTCCCTCATGCCGGCGTGGTTCGCCGCTCGGATGCTAGGCGCGCGCGGGTCTTACGGCTTTCTGCTCGCCACCGGCGATGTCGTGCGCGCGAGCCGGATCACGGCGGTTCATGTCTCGTCCGGCGGATCGATCCTGGTTGACGTCCTGCTCGATCATGCGGGCGTGCCGGACGGGGTGGATATGGCGTGGCGACCCAAGCACTTCCTTGGGGCGCCGGTGCCGGGTGCGACCCTGGCGACGCTGAACCTCAGCCAGGTCGTGATGGCGGTCGAGTTCACGGCTGCCGCGATCGTCGAAGCCGTTGGCGATGACCGGGTCGCTGAACCGGACGCGTTGCATATCGACCTGCCCGTTGTCTTCGATCCAGTCGCCGCCAACGACGCCGAGCGAGTCGGCTAATGCCACGGATCATCGACTTGTCCATCCCGCTGGAAAACGACGTGCCTGCCGACCCGCCGTCGCAGCGTGTCCACATCGGCTACCGGGCACACGACACGACAGCGGAGTCGCTCGCTTCCAGCTTCCCGGGCCTGCGACCCGAGCAACTGCCAGACGGGCTCGGATGGGCCGTGGAAACCGCGACGATCTCCACCCACAACGGCACGCATGTCGATGCGCCGTGGCATTATCATCCGACGATGGATGGCGGGAAACGGGCGATCACCATCGACGAGGTTCCGCTCGACTGGTTCTTTCGACCCGGCGTCAAGCTCGATTTCCGCGCCCTGCCGGATGGGCACGTGGTCCAGCCGGCCGAAATCGACGCCGAACTAGCTCGAATCGGGCACCGGCTGTCGCCGCTCGACATCGTCGTCGTCAATACCAGCGCCGGGGCCCGGTACGGCGAGGCCGATTACGTGGACAGCGGATGCGGCATGGGCCGGGCTGCGACGTTGCACCTGGCACAGCAGGGCATCCGGGTCGTCGGCACGGACGGCTGGAGCTGGGATGCGCCGTTCAGCCACACCGCGAAGTGCTTCGCCGAAACCGGGAACGCAGCGCTGATTTGGGAGGGCCACAAGGCCGGGCGCGAGGTCGGCTACTGCCAGATCGAGAAGCTGCACAATCTCGAAGCGCTGCCGCCGCATGGGTTTACCATCGCCTGCTTCCCGGTGAAGGTTCGCGCGGCTTCGGCGGGTTGGACGCGGGCGGTGGCCCTGCTGCCGGATTGACGGCGCGGGTTTATCTGTCGCCTCAGGCGAAGACGAGGTTTATCCACCGCCGCCGCTCGCCAATGCGCAGATCGCGGCACAGCCAGAGCCGGCGTAAACCTCACCCCGCTACTCCACCGTCACCGATTTCGCCAGATTACGCGGCTGATCCACGTCGGTGCCCTTCAGGACCGCCACCTGGTAGGCCAGCATCTGCACCGGGATCGCGTACAGGATCGGCGCCACGAACGGGTCCACCGTCGGCAGCACCACCGTCGCAGCGGCGATGCCGCGCAGCTTGGCCGCACCCGCGGCGTCGCTGAACACGATCACCTGGCCGCCCCGCGCCGCCGCCTCCTGCAGGTTGGACGCGGTCTTCTCGAACAGCGGGCCGCTCGGCGCGATGGCGACGATCGGCACGTTCTGGTCGATCAGCGCGATCGGGCCATGCTTCATCTCGCCGGCGGCGTAACCCTCGGCGTGGATATAGGTGATCTCCTTCAGCTTCAGCGCCCCCTCCATCGCGATCGGGAAGCAGTTGCCGCGGCCGAGATACAGCACGTCGCGCGCCCGGGCGACTTGCGCTGCCACCGCCGACAGGTCCAACGCCAGCGCCTCCGCCGCCCGGCTCGGCACATCGAGCAGCGCCGCCGCCAGCGCCGCCGCCCGCCCGGCCGAGATGCTGCCCCGCGCCCGCCCCGCCGCCAGCGCGAAGCACGCCAGCACGGCAAGCTGCGCGGTGAACGCCTTGGTGCTGGCGACGCCGATCTCGGGCCCCGCCAAGGTTTCCAGCACGGCGTCGCTCTCCCGCGCCATGGTGCTTTCCGGCACGTTCAGCACGCTCAGCACGTGCTGCCCGCCGGCGCGCAAGGCCCGCAGCGCGGCCAGCGTGTCGGCCGTTTCGCCGGACTGGCTGACCAGCAACGCCAAGCCGCCCGGCGTCAACGGCGGGTCGCGGTAGCGCAGCTCGCTCGCCACGTCGGCGTCGGCCGGGATGCGCGCCTCGCCCTCCAGCCAGTTCCGCGCCACCAGCCCGGCGTAGTAGGCCGACCCGCACGCGGCCACGGTAATCCGCGGAATGCGCCCCAAGTCGAACGGCAGCGTCGGCATGGCGGCGACCCGGGTGGTTGGGTCGATCATCCGGCGCAGCGCCTGCCCGATGACGCTGGGATGCTCGTGCAGCTCCTTTTCCATGAAGTGCCGGAAGCCGTCCTTGCCGATGGCGGCCCCGGTGTGGACGGTGATCTTGACGGCCCGCTCGACCCGGTGTCCGTCCGCATCGAAGAATGCGGCATCGCGGCGGGACAGCACCGTCCAGTCGCCGTCCCGGAGAAAGGCGATCCGCTGGGTCAGGGGCGCCAAGGCCAGGCTGTCCGAGCCGAGGAACATCTCGTCCTCGCCGAAGCCCACCGCCAGCGGCGCGCCGTGCTGGGCGCCAATCAACAGGTCGGCGTGCCCGGCGAACACCATGGCCAAGGCATACGCGCCTTCCAGCCGGCGGAACGCGGATGCGGCGGCCTCGACCGGCGGCAGGCCGCGCTGCAGATGCAGGTCGACCAGCTGCGCCACCGTCTCGGTGTCGGTTTCGGTTTCGAACACCTGGCCCGCCGCTTCCAACTCGGCGCGCAGTTCGGCATGGTTCTCGATGATGCCGTTGTGCACGACCGACACGCGGGCGGTGCCGTGCGGATGGGCGTTGCCGAGCGTGGGCGCCCCGTGGGTGGCCCAGCGGGTATGGCCGACGCCGGTGACGCCCGGCATGGGATCGCGCTCCAGCACGGCGGCCAGGTTGGCCAGCTTGCCCGGGGCGCGCCGCCGCTCGATGTGGCCGTTCGCCAAGGTGGCGATGCCGGCGCTGTCATAGCCGCGGTATTCGAGCCGCTTGAGGGCGTCCAGCAGCAGCGGGGCGGCCGGGCGAAGTCCGATCACGCCAACGATGCCGCACATCAGCTTTTCCCCCGCTTCGCCCGGAACGCCGCAGCGCCCCCAGGCTTGTCCACCTGCCGCGCCCGGCCGAATGCCATCGCGTCCGCCGCGACATCCTCGGTGACGACGCTGCCGGCAACCACCATCGCGCCATCGCCGATGCGCACGGGCGCCACCAGCGCGCTGTTCGAGCCGATGAAGGCGCGCTCGCCGATCTCGGTGCGGTGCTTGGCGAAGCCGTCGTAGTTCACCGTGATGGCGCCCGCGCCGATGTTGCTGCCGGAGCCGATGGTCGCGTTGCCGAGGTAGCTGAGGTGGTTGGCCTTGGCGCCCTGGCCGAGGATGGCAGCCTTCAGCTCCACGAAATTGCCGACATGCGCGCCCTCGCCCACCACCGTGCCGGGCCGCAGCCGGGCGAATGGGCCGATGATCGCACGCGGTCCGATCCGGCATCCTTCAAGGTGGCTGAACGCCCGAATGATCGCGCCCTCCTCGACCTCGACGCCAGGCCCGAACACTACGTTCGGCTCGACCGTCACGTCTGGCGCAAGCACGGTGTCGGCGCTGAGGAACACCGTGTCGGGCGCCACCAGTGTCGCCCCGCCCTCCATCGCGGCCGTGCGCAACCATCCTTGCAACGTCGCCTCCGCCGCTGCGAGTTCGGCGCGCGAGTTCACGCCGCGCAGTTCCACGTCCGGCGCTTCGACCGCGATCACGCGCGCTCCCTCCGCCCGGGCGATCGCGGCCACGTCCGTCAGGTAGTATTCGCCCCTCGCATTGCCAGCCTGGACGGCCCGCAGCCAGCGCGTGAGGTCGGCGGCCGAGGCGCACAGCACGCCGGCGTTGCACAACCCAACCGACCGCTCCGCCGCATCCGCGTCCGCCCATTCGACGATGCGGCTAACCTGTCCGTCCTCGACGATCACCCGGCCGTAGCGCCCCGGGTCGGCCGGGCGCATCGCCAGCAGCGCCAACCCGGCATCGACCCGCGCCGCGAGCAGGCGTTGCAGGGTGGCCGGCCGGATCAGTGGATTGTCGGCGTACAGCACCGCCACATCGCCGCCGCCAAACAGATGCGCCGCCTGCAACGCCGCATGCGCCGTGCCCAGCCGTTCGTGTTGGATCGCCACCGGATGCGGCGCGGCGACAGCGGTCAACGCATCCATACCAGGCCCGGCCACGACCACGACCCGCTCGAACACCGCCTCGCAGCTGCCGATCAGGTGCCGCAGCATCGGCCGCCCTGCGATCGGATGCAGCGCCTTTGGGATCGACGAGCGCATCCGTGTGCCCAAGCCGGCGGCCAGCAGGATAGCGGTGGCGTCCATTCCTGAGGGCGTAGCCGTAGCCGCCACGCAATGTCAAAGCCTGTCCGCTACGAGTCGTCCGCCAGATACGCCGTCGCTTCGCCGAAGACGCGCGTTTGGAAGCTGAACCGCACTGGAATTGGCGGCTCGCCGGGGCGCACGCTGGCGAACCAGGCCGAGCCGTGCTGCGGCTTTTGCAGCTCGGTCCGGCTGACATCGTGGATGAAGCCGCCGAGCTGGTGGCCGGTGAAATCGCAGCGCAAGGCCCGCCCGCTGAAGGTGGAGCGGCTGGTGGCCGGCAAATCCTCCATTCCCGCGGTACGGGCCGACAGATCAGCCAGCCGACGCCCGTCGAACGTGTTCAGCGAACCGTCGCAGCGTCCGGTGGCGGCCACGTCGCGCATGATTTCGGCGATTGCGCTGAGGCTATCGACCGTGCCGGCCTGGTCGGCTTCCGGCACCGGGTCGCGATCATCCTCGGCGATGGGCGGGATCATCTGCACGATCGTAGGCTTGCCCTTGATCCACTCGATCTGCGTGACGTGCGGCACCCCGCGCAGGTCCCCGTTGCTGAGAAGCTCCCGCGGGAGCGGACGGCTCGGCCCGAAGCTGCCATCGACCCTCGTGTTTCCGTGAACATGGACCAGTGCGCCAACCAAGCCGGTGGTGCGATAGGTGAGTTCCAACCGATAGGCGTGCGGGGTCAGTGCCAGCTTTGCGTCCACGTCCACGATGTTCAGACCTTTGGAATAGGCCGCGTAGTGGGCGTGCAGCGCGGGGTCGGCCGATTGCGCCCACGCAACCGAGGCAATGCCGAGAAACAGGGCTGTGAGCACGAAGCGCATACGCCATCATCGAGACGTGATTCGCGCCCGTCAACGCTGCAAACATGCAGAAGGCCCCGGATCGCTCCAAGGCCTTCACATTGTCAGACGGCCTGCACCGTCACCTCGTAAGATCAGAACGCCGCGCCACCGAGCGGGGCATTCATCCAGGTCACGACAGCAGACCTCAACATCGGACAATGAGACACTGGATCACCTCCTTTCAGTTAGTTTCGGGAGATTGCAACCTGGCGCGGCAAGGCGCTTATGACAAGCCCCGCGCTGCAAGGACCGCCCCATGCTGTTCGACTTTTCCACTCTGTCCACCAAGGACCGCTACAAGCTGATGGTCTCGACCATCGTTCCCCGCCCGATCGCCTGGATCGTGAGCGAGGCGGCTGACGGCACGCTGAACGCGGCGCCCTACTCGTTCTTCAACGCGTTCTCGGACGATCCGCCGATGATTGCGATCGGCATCGGCGGACGGCCCGGCGGCGGGCTCAAGGACAGCAGCCAGAACATTCGCGACGCCGGCGAGTTCGTCGTCAACCTCGTCAGCGAGGAGACTGCGCGCGCTATGGTCGTGACGGCGATAGACTTCCCGCCCGAGGTGGACGAGATCGCCGAAGCCGGGTTGACCACGACGCCGTCCAGCTTCGTGCGTCCGCCGCGCATCGTCGAAAGCCCGGTGGCGCTGGAGTGCGTGCGCTACGACACCGTCGAGCTGCCGAACGACCGCGCGCTGGTGCTGGGGCGGGTGGTGGCGATCCACGTTCGCGACGACGCGGTGCTGGACCAGGCGCGCTGCTATATCGACACGCCGAAGCTAAACCTGGTTGGCCGCATGCACGGCGGCGGCTGGTACGCCCGCACGACGGATCGCTTCGAAGTTCCGCGCATTCCGGTGGCGGAATGGAAGAAGGCGGCGGAGTAGGTTTCGGTCAAGCGTGCCAGCCTTCGATCTGCAAGCCGCTCACGCGCGACAGGGCCTGTCCGCCGATCAGGAGGTCGTAGGGGCCGATGGCGTTCCGAGAGCGGGAAGTTCAGCACGGACGCTCCGGGGTTCGCTGACGTTCACGCTTGATTGCTGTGTCCCCACTCCCACGGCTCACGAGACCAAGCACGTAACCGAAGGGCCAGGCGACGTGTGGTAGGCATTCTCCGCTTCACGGGACGAGACTTGTCAGCGGCGCTTCCGGCGCTACCGTACGTGATTGACGGTCATGATCCTCATCGGTCCGGCGATCTCATTCATCCAAACCTCTCCCTGGCCGATCATGACGCCTTGGTCACGGGCGAACAGATCGTCGGGCTTGGCGTCGCCGATGGCTTTCACGACATCCGGCGTGAACACCCGCGCGTAGTCGGCGAGCAGGGCCGCGGCGTTGCGGTAGGTCCTGGACGGCCCTCCTTGTGCAAAGACTGGCAGGGGGTAATTGACCATGGCCACCACGGTTGCGCGGTCGCCGCCGGCTATGGCGTGCTTTAGCCGCGCCAGGAACTGGGTGACGTGCGCTGGGTCCGAGATGCCAGCGACGGCATATGGATTGTCGGCCAGTGCGGGGCTGGACATGGCCATGAAGGCGAGGAAGATTCGGCGCTTGACCGGCATCGTCTAGCCTCCCTATGCAGCGTCAGCATTGAACGCCGTCGGACTCTTTGATGATCTGATGCGGCCCAGGGCGATAGCCCTAGGAAGGGGCGGAATCGACGGAAGAAATGGCCTTCCCATCGGCATTCACCCGTAATGCGGGAGGCTGTGCCGTCTTTCAGGTCCAAAACTGGCCAGGTCCAAGAGCGGCGTGAACTACTTCGCCGCTGCCGGGCATGAGTCGAAGTGATCGGGTTCTGCTGCGGTCTCTGCTCTCGCCGATCCATTCTCCACCAGCCGCATCAGCGTCTCCAGCCGGTCCGCCTCCTGGAACGGCTTGTCGGCGCGGATGCGCGCGACGCGAGGGAACCGCAGCGCCACCCCCGACTTGTGCCGGGCCGAGAGCTGCGCGGCGTCGAACGCGATTTCCAGCACCAGGCCGCGCTCGACCTCGCGCACCGGGCCAAAGCGGTTGACGGTGTGGTTGCGGATCCAGCGGTCGAGCTGCACCAGTTCGGCGTCGGTGAAGCCGGAGTAGGCCTTGCCGACCGGGACCAGTTCGCCGTCGTCGCGCCACAGGCCGAACGTGTAGTCGGAGTAGAAGCTGCTGCGCTTGCCGGAGCCGCGCTGGGCGTACATCACCACCGCGTCGATCGTCAGCGGGTCGCGTTTCCACTTCCACCACTGTCCCTTCGGCCGGCCCGGCACGTAGGCGCTGTCGGCCCGCTTCAGCATCAGCCCCTCGATCGACGCCGCGCGCGTGCCGTGGCGGATGGCGGCCAGCTCGGCCAGGGTGGCGAACGGGATCAGCGTCGACAGGTCCATCCGGGACGGCCGCACGCGGTCGAACCACGCCTCCAGCCGCGCGCGGCGGGCGTCGAACGGCAGCGGGCGCACATCCTCGGCGCCGTCGAACAGGATGTCATACAGGCGGACGTGCACCGGGAAGTCGCGCAGCATCTTCGCACCCACCACCTTGCGGCCCAGGCGCTGCTGCAGGTCGGCGAACGGCGCGATGACGCCGTCGCGGATCACCAGCAACTCGCCATCCAGCACGGCGTCGAACTCCATGCTGCCGACGATCTCCGGGAACGTGCCGGACACGTCCTCCGACCCGCGCGAGTAGATGCGCCGTCCGCCCGGCACCGCGACCAGTTGCGCGCGGATGCCGTCCCATTTCCACTCGGCCCGGAACGCCGCCGGGTCGAGTGCGGCCAGGTCCGGCGCCTCCAGCGGATGGGCCAGCATCGGCGGCCGGAACACCGGGGCGCCGGCCGCGTCGGGCAGCGGGCCGCGTCCCTCCAGCCAGGCGAACAGCGGCGCATACGGCGGAGCGAGGCCGTGCCACACCTCCTCGATCTCGTCCGCGACGATCCGGCCGCCCGCCAGCTCCGCCAAGGCGAGCTTCGCCAGCCGGGCCGACGCGCCGACGCGCAGGCTGCCGGTAATCAGCTTCAGCAGCGCGTACCGCACCGACGGGTTCGAGGCGTCGAGCCAGCCGGACACCAGGAACGGCAGCTCCGACTTCGGCGCGGTTGCGAGCGTCTCCACCACCTCAGCGATGCTGGGCGTCGGCGCGTTGGTGGCGCGCGCCGGCCACATCAGCGCGATCGTCTCCGCGAGATCGCCCACGTAGTCGTACGACCAGGCGAACAGGACCGGGTCGGTGCGCTCCTCGGCTAGGGCGCGGATCAGGCCGGGCTTGGCGGCCTGGAACGCCAGCTCGCCGGTCAGCGCTGCCAGGCCGAAGCCGCGGTCCGGGTCGGGCTGGGTCGCGAAATACCGCCGCAGCAGCGCCACCTTGGCCAGCCGGCCCGGCGTCAGCACCAGCCGCTCCAGCAAATCCGCGAAGGCGATCATGCGGCCTCGGTCGCGGTCAACAGCGGCGGCTGGTCCTCGTCGTCATCGCCGTAGCCGACCAGCCGCAACGCCCGGCCGCGGATGCCGCGCTTGGCCGCCTCGTGGATCAGCGCCTCCTCGCGCCCGTGCGTCACCCACACTTCCGGCGCGCCGACCTCGTCCAGGGTCGCGTTCAGCTCGTCCCAGTCGGCGTGGTCGGAGATCACCAGCGGCAGCTCCACCCCGCGGGTGCGCGCCCGCTGCCGCACGCGCATCCAGCCGGAGGCGAGGCACACGACGGGTTCGGCCAGCCGGCGCGCCCAGCGGTCGGCGATGGCGCCGGGCGGAGCGAGCACGATGGCGCCCGCCAGCTCCGCCTTCGCCGCCACCGTCGCCGGGCGCAACTCGCCCAAGGGCACGCCGAGCCGCTCGTACGCCGCGCACAGCGGGGCCTGCGCGCCGTGCAAGTAGATGGGGCGGTCCCACCCGGCCTCGCGCAGCAGGGCGATGACGCGCTGGCACTTGCCGAGGGCGTAAGCGCCGATGACGTGCGTGCGCTCCGGGAACAAAGCAACGCTCGCGAGCAGCCGGGCGATCTCGTCCGCGGGGGGCGGGTGGCGGAACACCGGGAGCGCGAACGTCGCTTCGGTCACGAACACGTCGCATGGGATGGGGACGAACGGCGCGCAGGTCGGGTCGGGGCAGCGTTTGTAGTCGCCCGACACCACGGCCCGGCTGCCGCGCCACTCCATCGCGACCTGCGCGCTGCCGAGCACGTGCCCGGCCGGCTGCAGCCACACGCGGACGTCGCCGACCGTGAGCCCCTCGCCGTACGGCTGGGCCTGCTGCACGGCGGCGACCCGGTCCTCGCCCATGCGCACCCGCATGATCGCGAGCGTCTCCGGGCTGGCTAGCACGTGGGCGTGGCCGGGGCGGGCGTGGTCGGCATGGGCGTGGGTGATGATTGCGCGGTCCACGGGGCGGATCGGGTCGATATAGAAGCCGCCGGGCTCGCAGAACAGGCCGTCGGGCAGGACCTTCAGCCAGGTTTCCGGGTGGGGCATGGAGTGTATCTGGCCCGGGAGTGCCTGCTAGGGAAGGGTGAAGGCCAAGGGCGCTGCCCCTGGACCCCGTCAAAGGCGAAGCCTTTGAAATCCTTCGAGTAGGACAATGGGGAGTCTGGGGCCTCCGGCCCCAGCGGGTCAAGGGCAAAGCTCTTGCCTCAAGGGATCGCTTGAAGCGCGGGCACGCTGATTGTCGGAGCAAGGCTTCAAAATAAGCGGTGTCCCATGCGGCTGATATCCGTCTGACCTCGAGGCTGTGCTTGTCTTTCGGCCCGCGCAGCTAGTTCATGGCCAGGTGCCGGACGGTGGCCATGCTCTGTGGCCCGGTGCCGAGCAAGCAGCGTAGCAACTCCTGGTGCATCTGGCCCCAGCGCCTGATTTCAAAGAAACCCTCCGCCCCCGCCAGCGTGCCGCACAGCACCACCAACAGGACCTCCTGCAACGGAAACAGAACCCTCCAAGACTGACGCGGGTCTTCCAGCGCGGCGAAGATCGATCAGAGATGGGCCGGCCATCGGAAAACCTCCTCTTGCACGGCGATCTGGACGGGTGCCCGAGTGGCAAAAGGGGGCGGACTTTAAATCCGCTGGCTTGGCCTACGTTGGTTCGAGGCCAACCCCTTTCATATGAATTATGCGATCGTGTCGTCCGGCGATAAGAACTCAATCAACTTCGTTGGCGGTTAGGAACATTGATTTTTCCAGCGCTGCAAAAAACTGCTGGTAGGGCGAGGCGTCCGAAATAGCGTCCAGATTATATTGGGCGCTGGCTCGCACCGCCGTTTCGGTGCGGGCTCGCGGACGAACGGTGACCGTGATGCGCATGGAGTAGCCTGCCAGCTTCGTGCCGGTAACGGTGCCGAGCGTGTCATCAGACTTATCGATGACGAATCCAAGATCCTGAAGTGTGGCGATTACGTTACGCAAAACCAAGGCACGGTCGACAGTCGCAAACGATCTAGTCTGGACCGCTCGAAGTTGCACTTGGCTACGATCAGTTGCGAGTACTTCTTTACGAGAGTCAGCCATACATCCAACTAGAAAAAGAGTAACCCCTAAAAAGAAAATAAATACTGAGCGTTTCAAATGTCTTCAGCTTGTAAAAATGTTGACTGACTCAGTTTATCAAAGAATTCCTGGTATGTTCGGGAGTCGTCGATCGTCTCCACTCGAGAGACTTGGTTTTTTGTATTCCAGATAACTCTTTGAAAGGTCACCCTTGCTAACGTGGCGGCTCGATCGGTCGAAGGGCGAGTAGAAACAGACACTCGAATTTTCTGGTTACGCTTCCACACCGGGTCAACGCGATTTCCCGCCGCGGCCGCCAATATGACAAAAAACATCTGTCCCGCGACCTGGCTAGTCTCGACGACATCACGATCTTTCGATGCTCGGACAAAACCGCTTCCAGCCGAAGCTTCTTCTAACACGAAACCTAAATCCTGAAGTACGCCAATCGAGGCCATCAGCAATATCTGCTCGTCCTTAGTTTCAAACCGTCGCTGTCCAAGTTGGCGCTCGGAAACGGTCTGCGTCGACGTAAGCGCTTGGGTTTGGCGCTCAATTGCAGTCTGTTGCACGCAACTCGGAACCAGTAAGACAGATGCAACAGAAACCATCCAGCGACGTAGCATTTTCAAAATGCGCTTGAACGATAAGCGAAGTCGCGAACGCGATTGGCACTGTCGAACTTTACGATAATCGTCAGCGTTCGCTGTGAGGTGCTACGTGCGCCACTCGAACCCATAGCACCCAGTATCAACAGCCCTACTCCAGCCGAACTGGAAGAATAGGCGGTATCGGTGGAGACGCGATCATAAACCCAGTTTTCACGTCGTTCGTCGTCCGTTGTGACCATGTTCGGACTACCGAGCGTGCCCACGACATCTGCGCTGGTCATACCCACACGAATTTCACGCTGGACTGTGCCGACAGTGAGCGGCGTGTTGCGGCCTTGGGCGGTGTTCACGGAGTTCATGTGATCTGCCGTAGAACAGCCTGCTGCCATGAAGGCCATAAACAAAGCAGTCGAGCCTACAAAACGAAACATGCTTCTCTTTATAATAACTGACGTCATGATTGCGGTGGCTGGGCCGGTATTGCGATCACGGAGCGCATTGGCAGCGTAGGAATAACCGGGGTATCATCGGTATTAGCTTCGAGAAACATGGTCGTCGAAAGCGGCTCGAAAAACAAAGTTTGATAGAATTGTGGTGCGTCTACCTGGTTGCTTTGCGGTCCTAGCTTGACTTGCGCATTGGCTCGGACCGCCATGCGAGTGCCTCGCGCCGTCACAGATGCTGATAATTTTAGTTGAGCTAATTTAGTTGCCGTCACAGTGCCTGAACCGGCATCAACCTTATCGATGTTATATCCCAAATCTTGGAGTGTTGCGATCACACTACGGACTGTTTTGCTTCTATCGTTTGTGTCAAATATTCGCGACTGCATCGCCCGCATCTCCAAAGAACTTTTTGTGCTGGCAATCACAAGTGGCTCTTTTTGCAAAGTGGCGCAACCAGAAACTAGAATTGCAAGTGCAGTAACAAGTAACGGGTGCATCATAGAACCTTCAGCGCATCACCGATGACAAGTTTTTTGAAGAATTCTTGATATATTGCTGGATCTTGAATAAGCTCTGTACGCCACTGTTCACCATGGTTGTTGGTGAGATAACGGTCGAAGGACACACGCACACTGTAGTCGGTGGGTGAGCGAGTTGGCGTGACCACCGTGGTAACATGGATTTCCTGTGTCTTATCCCATGTCGGTCTCGAAGCCACACCCATTAAGGCGAACGCCACCGTTAGTGCTATCTGGCCGGCCACCTGGCCAGATTCTTGAGCATCTCGTTGTTTGGTCCCGGTCACAACTCCGAGGTCTGCAGATGACTCCTGGATCGCAAACCCAAGGTCCTGGAGCGTCGCTGTAATGTTGGATAGCGCGGTGAGTTCATTCGACGCTGGGATCTTGCGAGTTTGCGCCTCCCTAACTGCGACCGGTTCCGCCGAGGGCTGTCCGATGCGCATCGCCACCGCGTTGGGGTTTTGACAGCCGACAACCAGAGCCACCGCGGCTAACATACCGCTCCTCGTTACTGTTGGGCGGATCGCTCCTAAGGGTTGGCTAAAGCTAAGCATGTTTCGTTCTCGACATTATTTCGATCATTAATCTAAATTGATGGCCTCGTCCACGTATTGTGTCCGGCGTGACTCATAATTCTACTACCAACATCCAAAGCAGGGAGCGGGACGCGTGGAGCGGGCGACGGGGTTCGAACTCGCGACCCTGGGATTGGAAATCCCATGCTCTACCAACTGAGCTACGATGGGCCGGCCATCGGAAAACCTCCTCAACGAGAGGTCTCCCATGAATCAGACTTCAGCCCGCGCCGGAACCCCGAACCGTTCAAGCGATTGCCCTGGCCCTTGCCTGCTCACCCTCGGAAATACGCCAGCCGGTGCGTGGCGAGGTCGATCGTCACGGCGTCGTCGGGCGTCTTCGCAGCTCCGCCGTCGCTTGCCGGGTGGTACTCGACCCGCAATTGCGCTGCCGTCGCCACGATGCGGAGATAGCCGTAATCCTGGTCGTCGTAGCTTTCCAGCACGACCCGGTCCGCCTGGTTCGACGCCGGCTCGATCTCCATCGGCACCCGCAGCGGCCCGGTCGCCTTGCGCGTCAGCTTGCCCAGGCCGTGGCCGCCATTGCCGGCGATGATATAGGGGATCTGCATGTCGCCGTGCATGCGGGTGAACCGCTGGTAATTGTGGGCGTGGGCCGACAGCAGCGCGTGCGGCCAAACGCCGACCTCCGTGCACACCGCGTCGATCTCGGCCCGCATGTCGCTGCTCCAGCCGTGCTTGGACCCGGCGGTGTAGGCCGGGTGGTGGTGCGCCACGATCACCGCGCCCGCGAAACCCTCCTGCTTCACCCGTCCGAGCGCCGCGCGGAGGTAGTCGAGCTGCGGGTCGTCCAATTCGGGGAACGTGCCGCCCTGGGTGGAGATGATTCCGGGGTCCTCCAGCGTGTTGCTGTACAGCGCCAGGATGCGGACAAACGGGGCTTCGAAGGTGAAGAATACGCCGGGCTGGATTTGCGCGGTGCGGCTGAGCCCGCCGGCTTCGGGGTTGATGCGGAAGCCCTCGGCGCAGAAGTTTTGCAGGAACGCGTCGAGCGTAATGGCGTGGGCGCCGGGCGCGATCATGCCGTCGTGGTTGCCGGCTAAGGCCACGATCGGCGCCGGGTAGTTGCGGTAGGGGTCGTAGAACTGGTCGTAGTAGTACAGCCGCTCGCCGAAGTTGTAGATGACGTCGCCGAGGTGGAAATAGAACAGCGGCGTCTCGGCCGGGACTGCCTCCTGGAAGTCGCTGATCATCTTGTCGGCGACCAGGTTCTGCGGATCGGGGCCGCGGGTGTTGCCGGTGTCGCCGACCGAGTGGAACACCAGTTGCCCGGCCTGCTCCGCCGCGTCCACGGCGGCTTGGCCGCTCGCGCCGAGGATGTGCGCCAGGGTCAGCACCGGCTCCGGCAGGCCGCGCGGGGCCGGGAACGGCAGCGGCTGCAGCGCGTGCCGGGCGTTGAGGGCGTCGAGCGTCTTGTAGGCCTGCGAGTCGTTGGCGTGGGTGACGGTGAACTCGGTCGGATCGACGGTCGCGACCGGTTGGCCGAACACCGGCTGGTCCACCGCGTGCGCCTGCGTGTTGTCGATCGGCGCGGCCGGATCGGTCGGCACGTCGTACGGCAGCTTCTTGGAACGGGTTTTCCGGGGAGTCTTGGTCATGCGCGTTCTCCTGCGGCGAAACGCTGGCAAGTCGGACGCGCCTGGACAAATGAAGCTTTGGCTACGATGGCGTGCGGGTTGCCGGCCTTAGCCCGCCGGTGCGCGAGACGGGAAGCGCTGGTTTTCACGCCCGAGTCGCTCTATGTACGTCGTCATGCCTGGAACATTGCCAGAACGTTTCGCCGACTGGTTCGCCCGCCGTGGCTGGCAGCCGCGGCCGCACCAGCTCGACATGCTGGACGCCGCGGCGGCGAACGAGAGCGTGCTGCTGATCGCGCCCACCGGCGGCGGCAAGACGCTGGCCGGGTTCCTGCCCAGCCTCGCGGCCCTCGCCGAGTCGCCGCAGGACGGGCTGCACACGCTGTACGTCTCGCCGCTGAAGGCGCTCGCCACCGACATCGCGCGCAACCTGACGGCGCCGGTTATGGAGATGGGGCTGTCCATCTCGATCGAGACCCGCACCGGCGACACCCCCGCCGCCAAGCGCGCCCGCCAGAAAATCCGGCCCCCCAACATCCTGCTGACCACGCCGGAAAGCCTGGCGCTGCTGGTCTCGCAGGAAGGCGCGCCGGAGCTGTTCGGCCGCCTCGCCTGCGTCGTCATCGACGAGGCCCACGCCCTCGCCGGCACCAAGCGCGGCGACCAGCTCGCGCTGTGCCTGGCCCGGCTCGGTCGCCTGTCGCCGAAGCTGCGCCGGGTCGGGCTGTCCGCCACCGTGGCCTACCGGCAGGACATCGTCGATTTCGTCGGCGGCACCGCGCCCGATTTGCGCGTCCCGACCTTGCGCGTGATCGAGGTCGCGGATGGCGCGCCGCCGGAACTGTCGATCATGCTGTCGGAGGACCGGGTGCCCTGGTCGGGCCGGATGGGCCTCGCCTCCGCCGCTGTCATCATGGGGCGCATCCGGGCCGCCGGCATGTCGATCGTGTTCGTCAACACCCGCGCGCAGGGCGAGCTGCTGTTCCAGGCGCTGTGGAAGCTGAACGACGAGACGCTGCCGATCGCCCTGCACCATGGCAGCCTGGACAGCGCGCAGCGCCGCCGGGTGGAGGCGGCGATGGCGCGGGGGGAGCTGCGGGCGGTGGTGGCGACGTCCTCGCTCGACCTCGGAATCGACTGGGGCGGCGTCGACCAGGTGATCCAGGTGGGCGCGCCGAAGAGCGTATCGCGGCTGCTGCAGCGGGTCGGGCGGGCCAACCACCGCATGGACGAGGCGTCGCGGGCGATCCTGGTGCCCGCCAACCGGTTCGAGGTGCTGGAGTGCACGGCAGCCGTGGCCGGGGTCGCGGCGCGGGAACTGGATGGCGATCCCCCGCGGCCCGGCGGCCTCGACGTGCTCGCCCAGCACGTCCTGCTGATGGCCGCCGCCGCGCCGTTCCATCCGGACGAGCTGTATGCCGAGGTCGCCTCCGCCGGCCCGTACCGTACGCTGGACCGGGCGGCGTTCGACGACGTGCTGCGCTTCGTCGAGGATGGCGGCTACGCGCTCGCCGCCTATGACCGCTACCGCAAGCTGTTCCACGACGCCGACGGACGGGTGCACGTCCGCTCCGACCGGATCGCGCGGCTGGCGCGGATGAACATCGGCACGATCGTCGAGATGCCGTTGTTGAAGGTGCGGCTGGCCGGGCAGCGCGGCGGCTCGCTCGGCGAGGTCGAGGAGTACTTCGTCAACACCATGCGTCCCGGCGACACGTTCATCTTCGCCGGCCGCCTGCTGCGCTACCTCCGCGTGCGGGAAACGACGGTGGAGTGCGCGGTCGGCGGCGGCGGCGAGCCGATGGTGCCCGCCTACGCCGGCGGCAAGTACCCGCTGACCAGCAACCTCGCCGCCCGCGTCCGCGGCATGCTGCACGACCCGGCGAGCTGGTCCGCCTTCCCCGACCAGGTGCGCGACTGGCTGGCCCTGCAGCAGCGCCGGTCCAGCCTGCCCGGCCCGGACGACCTGCTGGTCGAGATCTTCCCGCGCAATGGCCGCTGGTATTTGGTCGCCTACTGCTTCGAGGGCCGCAACGCCCACCAGACGCTCGGCATGCTGCTGACCCGGCGGATGGAGCGGGCCGGCGCCGGGCCGCTGGGGTTCGTCGCCACCGACTACGTGATCGCGGTATGGTCGTCGTACGAGCCGCAGGACATCCCGGCGCTGTTCGAGCAGGACATGCTGGGCGACGACCTCGAAGCCTGGATGGCGGAAAGCTCGCTGCTGCGCCGGACGTTCCGCAACGTCGCGGTGATCGCCGGGCTGACCGAACGCCAGATGCCGGGCGCCGAGCGGAGCCGCAGGCAGGTGACGGTGAACACCGACCTGATCTACGACGTGCTGCGCCGCCACCAGCCGGACCACATCCTGCTGCGCGCCACCCGGGCCGACGCCGCGCGGGGGCTGACGGACGTGGCGCGGCTGGCGGAGATGCTGGGCCGCATCCAGGGCCGCATCCGCACCGCACGGCTGTCCCGCGTGTCCCCCCTCGCCGTCCCCGTGCTGCTGGACATCGGCCGCGAGTTCGTCCGCACCGCGGAGGACGAGGACGCGCTGCTGGCGGAGACCGAGGCGCTGGTGGCGGAGGCGACCGGCGACGCGCCGACCTCGCAGGCGCCGATGCGGGTGCATCCGGTGCACCGGGCCAACATGTCCAAGCGGGACCGTGCCGACCGGCTCCAGCGGCTAGGGTGACCGCGGCCCCGATCACGCTGGCCGGGCAGGCCCTGCTGCTCGACCCCGGCGGCGCGCTGTGGTGGCCGGAGCGGCAAGTGCTGGCGGTCGCCGACCTGCATCTCGAAAAAGGCTCGGCCTGTGCTGCGCGCGGCTACCTGGCCCCGCCCTGGGACACGCGCGCAACCCTGGACCGCCTGGCGCTGCTGCTGCGCCGCTACGCCCCGCGCACGGTGGTGTTCCTGGGCGACAGCTTCCACGACCGCGATGGCGCCAGGCGCTTGCAGGACGTGGACGCCGCGCGGCTGTCCGCCATGGCGGCCGCCTACGCTTTCGTCTGGGTGCTGGGCAACCACGACCCCACCCCGCCCGACGGGTTTCCCGGCGAGGTCGCGGAGTGGTGGGAACAGGACGGCATCGTGTTCCGGCATGAGGCGGCGGGCGCGCCGGCGGAGGTGTGCGGCCACCACCACCCCAAGGCGAGCGTCACGACCCGGGCGATGACCATCACCCGGCCCTGCTTCGTGGCCAGCCCGCACCGGCTCATGCTGCCGGCGTTCGGCGCCTACACCGGTGGGCTGGACATCCGCCATCCGGCCATCGCCGGCCTGTTCACACGCGGCGGGCGCGCCTTCCTGCTGGGGCGCGACCGGCTGTTCACCTTCGCCCTCGACGAGGCTTAACCCGTTGCCGGAACAGGGGATCATGCACACATAACAGGTCTAAGTTTTTACACGGAGCGGAGATGGCGCAGACGCAGCCGGCTGGGGTTGCCTTGGTTTGGTTTCGGCAGGACCTCCGGTTGGCAGATAACCCGGCCCTGGCCGCGGCTCTCGCAGCGGGACACTCGATCCTGCCGCTCTATGTCCTGGACGACGCCGCGGCGGCTCCGTGGCAGCCCGGCGGCGCGCATCGCTGGTGGCTGCACCACAGCCTTCGGTCGTTGGCCGCCAGCCTCGAGAAGCTCGGTGCGCCGTTGGTGCTGCGGCGGGGAAGTGCGGCGGCCATCGTGCCGGAGCTGGCCCGGGCGGCAGGGGCCACTGAAGTCCATGTGGGAACGTTGCCGGAGCCTTGGGCGCGCGAGCAGGCGACTGCGGTGGCAGCGGCGCTCGGCGACGTTCGGCTGCGCCTGCACCGCGCGTCCACCTTGTTCGACCTCGACTCCATCAAGACCAAGACCGGCGGCGTGTACGGCGTCTATGGGCCATTCGCGAAGGCCTGCCACGCCCGCAGCGACATCTCCCCGCCGCTCCCGGCGCCGGAACACATTGACCCGGCACCGGCGCAACCGTCCGACGACCTCGACTCCTGGGGGTTGCTGCCGACCAAGCCCGATTGGGCGGCAGGGTTCCGCGATACCTGGACGCCGGGCGAGGCAGGCGCCGCCGACCGCCTGACGCGGTTCATGGCGAACCCGGTTCGCGGCTACGACATCGGCCGGAACGTTCCGGGCGAGCACCTGACGTCCATGCTGTCGCCGCATCTGCACTGGGGCGAGCTGTCCCCCGCGCAGGTCTGGGACGCGGCACAGAAAGCCGGTAGCGGCCCGGCGCATGATGTGTTCAACGGCGAAATCCTGTGGCACGAGTTCTCCGCCTACTTGCTCTGGCACTTTCCCCATTTGCCGGAAAAGCCGCTGCGGCCCGACTTCGCCAGGATGCAGTGGCGTAACGACCCATCAGCCCTGCGCGCGTGGGAACGGGGCCAGACCGGCGTGCCGATCGTGGACGCCGGCATGCGGCAGCTCTGGCGTATCGGCTGGATGCACAACCGGGTCCGCATGATCACGGCGTCGTTCCTGGTGAAGCACCTGCTCGTGTCGTGGCAGACCGGCGAAGCCTGGTTTTGGGACACCCTGGTCGATGGCGACCTGGCGGCGAACAGCGCCAGTTGGCAGTGGATCGCCGGCAGCGGCATCGACAGCCAGCCATTCTTCCGCGTGTTCAACCCGGTGACGCAGGGTGAAAAGTTCGATGCCACCGGCGCCTACGTCCGTCGCTGGGTGCCGGAGCTGGCCGCCTTGCCCGACCGTTGGCTGCACGCGCCCTGGACGGCGCCGGCCGACGTGCTGGCCCGCGCCGGCGTGACGCTCGGCGACACCTATCCGAAGCCGGCCGTCGATCTTGCCGCCGGGCGCGACCGGGCGTTGGCGGCGTTCAAGACGATGCGCCAGGTCGCATGAGCGCTGACGGCGTCCTAGCTCCCATGGCGTTGGCGGGGTTGATCCCGGCTGGCCGGCCAATCCGTGTCGTCGGCGACGTGCACGGCGATGCCCGCGCTTTCGCCATCGCCGCCGATACCGACCGCTTCGTCGTGCAACTCGGCGACCTCATCGATGGCGGTCCCGACAGCGCCGGCGCGCTGGAAACTGCGCTGCGCATGCTGGACGAGGGCCGCGGATTGTTCGTGCTCGGCAACCATGACCGGAAGCTAGGCCGCGCGCTGGGCGGTCAACCGGTCCGGATCGACGCGGCACTCGAGGCCACCCTCGCGCAATTGCCGATGCGGTTGCGCGACCGTGCGCTGGAAGCGATCGAGCGCGCCCCAGCTTGGGTGGTGATGCCGCCACTGGTGTTCGTCCATGGCGGATTCCACACCGCCATGCTGGAACATGCGCCGCCTCCGGGCCTGGGCCGGGTCGATGTCGCGTTGTCTCGCGCGCTGTTCGGCGAAACCACCGGACGCATGCAGGCCGACGGCTATCCCGAGCGCGTGCTGCGCTGGGTCGATCGCATTCCGGCCGGCGTCACCGTTTATTGCGGCCATGACCGGCGCAGCACCGATGGCCGGCCCTATGTCCGGCGAGGCTCCGGCGGGGGCCGCGCCGTGTTCTTGGACACCGGTGCGGGAAAAGGCGGGCATCTGTCGTGGATCGATCTGCCTCCGATCCAGCACGATTGTATATCCCATTGACATATCCCATCCTTGACCTAAGCTGCCGGTAGATGAGCAGGATGTGCCGCATGACCCAAACGACGTTGTTCCAAACCAACCGATCCCAAGCCGTTCGTTTTCCGAAAGAGGTTGCGTTTCCCGAAGGTGTCCGGGAAGTGACCATCCTGCGTGATGGGCCGCGCCGGGTCATCGTGCCGTCATGTGCAGTGTGGGACGACTTTTTCGATGCGCCCGGTGTCAATATCGGAGAACGTGAGCAATCTCGGTTCGAAGTCCGCGAATCGTTTTGATGCTGTCCTATATGCTCGACACCAACTTGTGCATTCGGGTGTTGCGCGATCGTCCGCAGGGATTACGGACCCGGTTCAACGCAGAGGCGGATGGGATGTGCATCTCGACCATCGTGCTTGCCGAGTTGCTGCATGGCGCCGGTAAGTCTGCCCGCCCTATCGAGAACCGGCGCGAGGTCCACCGTTTTGCCTCGCGCTTGGATGTTTTGCCGTTTAATGCGGAGGCGGCCAGCCATTCGGCCGAGATCAGGACGACGCTGGAACAGCAAGGCCAAGTTATCGGTCCTTACGACCTGTTGATCGCAGGGCACGCCCGCAGCCGAGGCTTGGTGGTCGTAACCGGAAATCTCGGCGAGTTCCGTCGTGTAGAAGGCTTAAGAAGTGAAGATTGGCTAGCTGCGCCGCCGCCGTGACGCCGCCGCACGGCCGCCGGACGCAGCCGTCATGGCGCCCCCCGCGCAGATCAACCCCAAGGCAGCCGGGATCAGCCACACCGGCCTGGCAATCATCGCCATCATCGGGTGGTCCCACAGCCAACCCGACAGATGCGCCCGGGTGAACGCTTCGGCGGCCAGCACGCCGGCGTGATCCATCGCGAACAGGCCCTGCCCCAAGGTCATGTCCTGTGGGCCGAGCGTGGCAACCGCGACTGCGCCGACCAGAAGCACCGCCGACAGGATCGCCAGCACGCGTGCAGTGATCATCGGAACAACTGCTCGTTCTTCAGGTCGGCGTACATTCCGGCCACAAACTCCCCATAGCCGTTCCAAATCTGTGTCGGCACGCGCTCCTCCGTCCCCAGCAACCGCTCGGTCGCCTGGCTCCAGCGTGGATGCGACACGGCCGGATTCACGTTGGCCCAGAAGCCATACTCCGCCGGCTGGATCGCTTGCCAGAAGCAGGGTGGCTGCTTATCCGTAAAGGTCACCTTAACGATCGACTTGACCGACTTGAAGCCATACTTCCAAGGCAACGCCAGCCGGATGGGTGCGCCGTCCTGCTTCGGCAGGTCGTGACCGTACATCCCCGTGGCCAGGAAAGCGAGATCGTTGTTCGCCTCGTCCATCGTCACGCCATCGACATAGGGCCAGGCGAAGTAGCCCGACCGCATCCCGGGCATGTGCTTCGGATCGTTCAGCGTCTCGAATGCCACGAACTTTGCAGCCGAAGTTGGCTGCGCGAACTTCACCAGGGCACTGAGTGGAAACCCGGTGTACGGGATCGTGATTGCCCAGGCTTCGACGCAGCGATGGCGATACACGCGATCCTCGACCGGCATCTGCTTCACCAAATCCTCGAACCCGATCGTGCGAGGCTGGGCAACCAGGCCGGCGATCTCGATGTTCCAGGGGCTGACCGGCAGCCGTTGCGCCGCACGATAGATGCTCTTGTCGGTGCCGAACTCGTAAAAGTTGTTGTAGGTGGTGACGTCAGCTTCGGGAGTGATCGCACGCCCGGCGGCATACTTCGGATTGGCGGTGGCCAAGGCCGGCCCGGCTATTGCCACCCCAGCAAGCCCGCCCAGCACGCCGCGCCGGCCAACCACCAGCGCCTCCGGCGTCGCGTGACGGTCGTCGATCTCCCAGCCCTTGCGCGTCCGGATGAGCATAGCAGCCTCTCTGAAGGTGTCCGCACTCATGTGGAAGCGGCGAGCGACATGTTCAGTGTGCAGTGACATGGCAGCCGCCGTAAAGCGTGTCGAGTTGCCTCACGGTCCCGTGTCTGCAAACCTCCTAGCTCAATCGCCGGCGGTTTGTCTGCTTTTGAGTGAAATGGCCAAGCGCGACGTCACGAGTTAAGAGCGAGCAACTTTCATGTTCCTGACACATTGAACGGAACGCAGCTAGAACGAGGTCGCAACGGTGTCTTTGACGAGGAAACGCGTGCTGGTGACGGGTGGGGCCGGTTTCCTCGGATCGCATCTCTGCGAACGCCTGCTCGCGCGCGGCGACGACGTGCTGTGCGTGGACAACTACTTCACGGGCCGCAAGGACAACATCGCCCATCTGCGCGCCAACGCGAATTTCGAGACGCTTCGCCATGACGTGACGGTGCCGTTGTTCGTCGAAGCGGACGAAATCTATAATCTTGCCTGCCCGGCATCGCCGATCCACTACCAGTACGATCCCGTGCAGACGACCAAGACCAGCGTGATCGGCGCGATCAACATGCTGGGACTAGCCCAGCGCACGGGCGCACGCATCCTGCAAGCCTCCACCAGCGAGGTTTACGGCGACCCGACGCAGCATCCGCAAGTCGAGGATTACCGCGGCAACGTCAATCCAATCGGTCCGCGCGCCTGCTACGACGAAGGCAAGCGTTGCGCAGAAACGCTGTTCTTCGACTATCACCGGCAACACCGGGTCGAGATTAAGGTGGTGCGGATATTCAACACCTATGGTCCTCGGATGCACCCGAACGACGGGCGCGTGGTATCCAATTTCATCGTTCAGGCGCTGCGGGGCGAGGAGATCACGCTCTACGGCGACGGCAGCCAAACCCGCGCCTTCTGCTTCGTGGACGACCTGATCGAAGGTTTCCTGCGCATGATGGACACGGAGGCGGAGGTGCTCGGGCCGATCAACCTCGGCAACCCGCACGAAATTCCAGTGCGGGAATTGGCCGAGCGGGTCGTCGCCATGACCAAGTCCCCCAGCCGCATCGTCCACCGCGACCTGCCGCAGGATGACCCCTTGCAGCGATGCCCGGACATCTCGGTGGCGACCCGGGTGCTTGGCTGGCAGCCGACGGTGGGACTCGAACAGGGGCTGCAACGCACCATCGCGTATTTCGACCGGCTGCTGACGGAACGGCATGACCGGGAGGAGGCGCCCGTCGTTCCGCTTCGCAGCGCGTGATGCTAGGCTGCCGTCGTCGTCGAACGAGGAGACCGCGCGTGCTCATCCGCACCACCCTGATCGCAGCCGCGCTGGCCCTGTCCGGTTGCCAGACCGTGTACGACCTAGTGGGGGTCGCTCCGAACCCGCTTGCGAGCGAGACACACCGGTATGACGGCAGCTATCAGGGCTTCGTCACCCAGGTCGCCGCGCGCTCCGCGATGTGCCCGGCCGAGCATGGCGAACGCGTGCTGATGATCGGCGATGGCACGCTGTGGTACGCCTACACGCCCGATATCGTCTTCACCGCCCCGGTGGAATACGACGGCACCGTGCGCGGCACGGCAGGAGCCACGAACCTCGTTGGCAAGATCGACGGCAACCACTTCGACGCCCGCATCAAAGGCCCCGACTGCGAAACACGGATGTCAGCGGATTACGTCTACAACCACTGACGTTGGGCACTGACGCCGCATAAGCCTCACGCCTTGATCAAGGTGCCGATGCCGCCCTGGAGGAACATCTCCAGCAAGCAGGCATGGGGCATCTTGCCGTCGAGGATCACCGCGGCGCGGACACCCCGGCGAACGGCTTCGACGCAGGTCTCCACCTTCGGGATCATGCCGCCGGTGATGACCCCCTCGGTGCAGAGGCGTCCCACCTCGGCCACCGTCAACTCCGGGATCAGGCGTTTTTCGGCGTCGAGCACGCCGGGCACGTCGGTCAGCATCAGCATGCGCTTGGCGCCCAACGCGCCCGCGATCGCCCCGGCGACGGTATCGGCGTTGATGTTGTAGCTCTGCCCGTCCTCGTCCACGCCCACGGGCGCGATCACCGGGATCAACCCGGCGCCGGTCAGAGCGTGGATCACCCGCACGTCGATCTCGGTCGGCTCGCCCACGAAGCCGAGGTCCAGTATGCGCTCGATCCGGCTGCCGGGGTCGCGGACCGTGCGCTGCAGCTTGCGGGCGCGGATCATGCCGCCGTCCTTGCCGCAAATGCCGACCGCCATGGCGCCGGCGTTGTTGATCAGTTGCGCCACGTGCTTGTTGACGGTCCCGGCCAGGACCATCTCGACTACCTCGACCATGGCGGCGTCCGTCACGCGGAGGCCATCGATGAAGGTGCTCTGGATCGCCAGGCGCTTCAGCATCGCGTTGATCTGCGGGCCGCCGCCGTGCACCACGACCGGGTTCACGCCCACCTGCTTCAGGACGGCGATATCGCGGCCGAACTGCTCGGCGAGATGCTGCTCGCCCATCGCGTGGCCGCCGTATTTCACCACCACCGTCTCGCCCGCGTAGCGCCGCAGGAACGGCAGCGCGTTGGCCAGGATGCGCGCCTGCTCGGCCGGCTCGGCGGCGATGATTTCGGGGGTCACGGACATGGGCCGGTTCCTGTCGGGGTTGAGACGGCGCTAGGCCGCGAGGGTGGCGAGGCTGGCGCGCAAGATGTCGATGCCGGTTCCGGCGCTGCTGCTGGTGGCGATGACGATCGGGAACGCCGCCGGGTGCTTGCGGGCCAGCGCCGCCGCCTCGGCCTGCTTGGCCGCAAGGGCGCGCGGCTTCACGTCGTCGATCTTGGTCAGGACCAGCTGATAGATCACGGCGGCCTTGTCGAGCAGGTCCATCGCCGCGTTGTCCGACGCCTTGATTTCGATCCGCGCATCCAGCAGCAGCACCACGCGCTGCAAGGTCGGGCGTCCGCGCAGGAACTCGAACATCAAGCCCTGCCAATCCTCCTTCACCTCCTTGGCGGCCTGGGCGTAGCCGTAGCCCGGCATGTCCACGAGGGTCAGGCGGCCGCCAAGGTCGAAGAAGTTAAGCTGGCGGGTGCGGCCCGGCGTGTGCGACGCGCGCGCCAGGGCATGATGGCCGGTCAACGCGTTGATCAGCGAGCTTTTGCCAACGTTCGAGCGGCCGGCGAACGCGATTTCGGGCCCGGCGGGAGGTGGCAGCTGGTCCAGGCGCTGGGCGGCGAAGAAGAAGCGGGCCTCGGCGGCGAACAGCAGCCGGCCCGCCTCGATCAGCTCCCGCTCTTGGCGCTCCGCGTCGTCAGGGTGCGGGTCGGTTCCAGCCGGGTCCGGCGCATGATCAGCCATTGTTGCAAGATCGTGAGGGTATTGTTCCAACTCCAGTAGATCACCAGGCCGGCGGGAAAGCGAGCCAGCATGAAGGTGAAGATAAGCGGCATGAACTGGAACAGCTTGGCCTGCACCGGGTCAGGAGGCGGTGGATTGAGCCGCTGCTGCAGGAACATCGTGCAGCCCATGATCACCGCCCAGGCCGGCAGGTGCAGCAAGGGCGATATGACAGTGGGGTCGAACGGGATCAGGCCGAACAGGTTGAACACGTTGGTCGGGTCGACCGCCGAGAGGTCGTGAATCCAGCCGAAAAAGGGCGCGTGCCGCATTTCGATGGTGACGAAGATCACCTTGTACAGCGAGAAGAACACCGGGATTTGCACGAGCATCGGCAGGCAGCCGCTTGCCGGGTTCACCTTCTCGGCCTTGTACAGCTGCATCATCTCGGTCTGCAGCTTGGCCGGCTCGTCCTTCAGCCGCTCCCGCAAGGCGGTCATCTTGGGGCCAAGGAGCTTCATCTTGCTCATCGACTTGTACGACTTGTTGGCGAGCGGGAAGAACAGCGCCTTGGCGAATACGGTGAACACCAGGATCGCCAGGCCGAAGTTGCCCAACTGACCGTTCAGCCAATCCAGCGCATAGAAGATCGGCTTGGTCAGAAAGTAGAACCAGCCGAAATCCACTGCCTTGTCGAAACTCGGGATGTGATCCTGGCTCTCGTATCGGTCGAGCAGGTGCACTTCCTTGGCGCCTGCGAACACGCGCGATGGGTAAGTGGCCTCGACGCCGGGCGCAACGGATTGGGCGTCGGTGGCGATGAAATCGACCTGGTAGCGATCCTTGCCGGCGACCGTCGCGTGCCGGTACGACACCGACGCCTTGGTCGCCTGGTCGGGGATCAACGCGGTCAGCCAGTATTTGTCGGTGATCCCGGCCCAGCCGCCGTCGCCGCTCGACTCGTAGGCGGTGCCGTCGTGCTTGGCGCCTTCGGTCTTGGCCTTGGCGTAGGTGTATTCCTGCAAGCGGTCGCCGAGGATGCCGATCAGCCCTTCGTGCAGGATGTAGTAGCCGGCAGTCACCGGCTGGTAATCGCGGCGGATCACCGACCACGGATGCAGCGCCACGGCGGCGTCGGTCGTGTTGCGCACGCTCTGCACGACGTCGAACATGTAGTTGTCATCGACCGCGAACTTGATCGCGAAGGTCAGCCCGGCGCCGTTGTCCCAGGTCAAGGTCAGCGGGACGGTCGACGTCAGTTGGGAACCGCTGGCGGTCCAAACGGTGTCGTTGCCGGGGAGCTTAAGGCCCGGCGTGTCGCTGGTCCAGCCGAACTGCACGTAGTTCGGCTCCGGCGTGCCCGGCGCGTCGATCACGTGCACCAACGGCGACGCAGGATCGACCTGCTCGTGGTAGTCGCGGAGGACCACGCTGTCGAGCCGGGCGCCGAGCAGGCTGACACTGCCCTGGACGCGCTGAGCGGCGATCGGCACACGCGGGACATCGCGCGGCGGCGGCGTCGGGGCGGGTTCGGTGCCGGGCGACGCCGGGTCGCCGGTCGGACGCGGGGACGCCTCCGTGGTGCGGGCAGCGACCTGCTCGGGCAGTGGCGTCGGCCGCTTGGGCAGCAGCAGCTGGAAGCCCAGCAGGATCGCGATGGAGATCGCGATCGCAATAAAGAGGCGTTTCTGATCCATCGGAGGCGGTCAGCCCTCGCGGCTTGGGACGGGATCGAACCCGCCCGCGTTCCAGGGATTGCAGCGCAGAAGCCGGCGCGCGGCCAGCGCAGTGCCGCGAAGCGCGCCGTGGGACGCCAACGCCGCAATGGCATAATGGCTGCAGCTCGGCTCGAAACGACAATGGGCCCCGATGATCGGGCGCACCGTCCATTGATAAGCCCGAACCGCGCCCGTGAGCGCCGCGACGGCGATATTCATGCCACGCCGGCCTTGGTCAGGGCACGGTCGAGATCGTCCAGCAAATCGGCAAATGGACGCAAGCGCGTGTTGTCGCGTCCGATCACGACCAGATCCACCCCCCTGACGATCCGTTGCCGCAACAGCAGGCGAGCGGCCTCCTTCAAGCGGCGGCGGGTACGGTTGCGAATCACGGCGTTGCCCACCTTCTTGGTGACCGTGAAACCGATCCGGGCGGGCGCTGCGTCCTCGCGCGGCATCGCTTGCAGGACCAAGCCGTGAACGGCTGCCTTGCGCCCCCGCGAAGCAACGCGAAGGAATTCGGCGCGACGCTTCAACCGGGAGGGAGGCGGCGCCTGGTCGGGCGCCATCGCAAATTTCCCGCGCCGCTACGCCGACAGCTTCTTGCGGCCGATCCGGCGACGGTTGGCAATGACCTTGCGGCCGCCGACGGTCGCCATGCGGGCGCGGAAACCGTGGCGCCGCTTGCGGACGAGCTTCGACGGCTGATAGGTACGCTTCACGGCGGCTCTCCAATGACTCAAGGGCGCGCCGGGCGCGCTGCCTTCTCGGGGGCGGCTTATAGGCGCGCGCCAGGGCTTGCGTCAATCGCGACGGCGGCCAAGGCCAATCGGCCTTCTCGCGGCGGCGAGTTTCCGCCATGGTTCCCCTTATGAGGCGGATTCTGCACTTCTGGCCCGCGTTGCTCCTGCTCGCGTTCGCTGGACTGGCCTACGCGCTGGGGCTGCAACACTTCCTTTCCTTCCAAAGCCTGGGATCCCAGCAGGCCACCCTGCGCGGGCTCGTCACGGCCAACCCGGTCATCGCTCCGGCGGCGTACATGGCGGCCTACGCGGCTGCGGTTGCGCTGTCGATCCCCGGCGGAGTGGTGCTGAGCGTGGCCGGCGGCGTGCTGTTCGGGCTGGCCGCGGGGTCGGCCTACGCCATCGTCGGCGCCTGGCTGGGGGCAAACCTGGTGTTCCTGGCGGCGCGCTACGCCTTGGGCGACTTGCTCGAACGGCGGGCCGGCCCCCTGCTCGACCGGGTCCGCCCTGGGCTGCAGCGCGACGGCTTCAGCTATCTGCTGGCATTGCGGCTGCTGCCGATCGTGCCGTTCTGGCTGGTGAACCTGGCGCCGGCGCTCGCAGGCATGCGGCTGGCGCCCTACGCCGCGGCCACGCTGCTCGGCATCGGCCCGGCGACGATCGTGTTCGTCTCGCTCGGCGCCGGGTTCGGCGATGCGCTGTCGGCCGGCCAGCAGCCCGACCTGTCGGTCATCTTCCGGCCGTCGGTGCTGCTGCCGCTGCTCGGGCTGGCGCTGCTGGCGCTGCTTCCGGTGGGCTGGCGGCGATGGAAGCAGGCGCATGCCTGATTACGATGTTGCCGTGATCGGCGCCGGGGCCGCCGGATTATCCGTGTCCGGGGTCGCCGCCCAGCTAGGTCTCCGGACGGCGCTGATCGAGCGCGACCGTATGGGCGGCGACTGCTTGAACGCCGGCTGCGTGCCCAGCAAGGCGTTGCTGGCGGCTTCCCATGCGGCGCAGACAGCCCGGGCAGCGTTTCGCTACGGCGTCTTCCTGCCCGAAGCGCGGATCGAATGGGCGGCGGTGCAGGCGCATGTGAAGGGCGTGATCGAGGGCATCGCCCCCCTCGATTCCGAGGCGCGGTATCGCGAGCTGGGCGCGCACGTTGTGCGTGGCGAGGCGCGGTTCGCCGCGCCCGGCACCCTGGCGATCCGCCTGCCCGGCGGCGAGCGCCGCATCACCGCGCGGCGCATCGTCGTCGCCGCCGGCAGCCGCGCGGCCGTGCCTAGGCTGCCGGGCCTGGATACCGTTCCTTATCTCACCAACGCCACGCTGTTCGATGTGCCAAACCAGCCCGCGCACCTGCTGATCCTCGGCGGGGGCTCGATCGGCCTGGAGATGGCCCAAGCTCACGCAGCCCTTGGCAGCCGTGTCACGATGGTCGAGTCGCATCGTCTGGCCGGGCGTGAAGATCCGGAATTGGCCGAAATCGTGCGACAGGAACTGCTGCGGAACGGCGTGACCGTCTTGGAGGGAACCGCCGTCGCGGCCGTCGAGCCCGGCCCGACGCTGGTGCTCGCCGACGGCAGACGGGTGACCGGCAGCCATCTTCTCGTCGCCGTCGGCCGCACGCCGAACCTGGACGGCCTCGCCCTTGACGATGGGCACGTCGCCGTGACCGAACGGGGTGTCGCGGTCGATGCCGGATTGCGGAGCACGAGCAACAAGCGGGTGTACGCGGTGGGCGATATCGCCGATCCGGTCGGCCTCGGGCCGCGTTACCTGACCCATGTCGGCAGCTATCACGCCGGCTTGGTCGTGCGCGGCGCCATGTTCCGGCTGCCGGCGCGGCTGGACTACGCCGCCCTGCCCCGCGTCACCTACACCGACCCGGAACTGGCGCAGGTCGGCCTTACCGAAGCCGAGGCGCACGCGGCGGGCCTCGCCGTCGATATCCTGCGCTGGCGCCTGGACGAGAACGACCGCGCCCGGACCGAGCGGCGGACGGAGGGGCTGGTCAAGCTGGTGGTCGGCAAGCGCGGCCGGGTGCTGGGCGCCGGCATCGCCGCCCCGCACGCCGGCGAGATGATCGGGGCATGGACGCTGGCGATCACCCGGCGAGTTCCGCTGTCGGCCATGGCGAACATGATCGTGCCCTACCCAACCCGCGCCGAGGCCGCCAAGCGCGCCGCGGGCAGCCTGCTGCTGCCGCGCCTGTTCGCGCCGCGGGTGCAGTGGGTCGTGCGCCAGATCGCTCGGTTTGGCTAGAATGCGACAGCATAGCGGACGGCTGATCGTGTTCGGGGCCTTTGCGGTGCTGCTGTCCGGCGGCGAAGCGGCGGCATGGCTCGTGGACGGCCTCGCGATGACAGGAGCCGGATGGTTCCTGTGCGGGGCGCTGACGTTGCTGCTGGCCGTGCTTGGGACGCTGCTCGTGGACCGGGCCGTCCTCAAGCCCATCCAGTCGCAGGTAGCCGCGCTGACAGCCGAACTGCGCGAGCGGTCGGAGGAGCGGCGGCAACTACGCCACGATTTGCGAGGGGCATTGTCACCAGCCCTGCTGACGGTGGATCGGTTGCTTGGCAACGCCGACCCGTCTGTCCGGCGCGCCGGTGAAATGACGTTGCGTGCCGTTGAGCGGGCTAGCGCCCTGTTGTCCGAGGGCAACGACGACGGCCCAGGGAAGCAGTAAGGCCTGGCCTGCCACCCCTTCGTCACGATCGACGCTTCCGACACCGCCTGGGTGATATGTTTGGGTTTGGCGTTGATTTTGCCTAACTACGATGTTTTGACAATGCTTGTTTGACTAGAGCGTCATCCGATCGAACGGGATCACCCGTCGGATAAAGATGCTCGCCATAACAAAGAACTAGAGCATTTTCCGTGCGCCTATCAGCGCGGATCATGCTCTAGGTCGAACAGACGCATCTTCAGTGAGTTTCGAAAAGCGTTTTGAAAGCTCGACAATCGCATTATTTCCTGGTTTTCAGTCTAGCGTTCCAAGATTCACGCAATTGAGGTTACTGTGTCTCAGTAACCGCACACTGGGTGTGGGATCATTAACACAGGAGAGTAGTGTGATATTTTCATTATCACCGGACTTGGAGATCGTTAATTCATCAGAAATTAGTATCTTAGTAGAAAGCAACCCGCGTTTGCTCATGCACGAGCGGCTACCGCGACTATTACAGCCGTTCTTGACTTGGTTAACGGCTCAGCCTGCGCCCGGCGAACTCTTTGTGGAGCGCACTCCCCAAAGCTTCGTTCTTGTCGCCCTCCTTCAAACATCGCTCGGGGCCGCTCTGACCGTCGAGGCGCTCCAGGGTTGCCCTCTCCTGGCGCCATTCGGCATGCTGCTCACGACGGCAGGACTTGGCCTGCTTCAGGTCGTGGTGTTTCACCACTGCTCGCACGGCACGGTGTTCCGATCCCGTGACACTAACGTTTGGGTCGGGCGGCTCGTCTCCGCGGTCCTGCTCTTCAAGCATTTCGACCGTTACAAACAAGGGCATATGTTGCATCACAGCAACAACAAGCTGCTCACCGAGGAGGACGAGTTCGCCGATTTCGTCTTCAACACATGCCGGCTCGAAGCCGGGGTCGAGTTGTCCGTCCTGCGCCGCCGGGTCCTGCTCAGCTTGGCCTCGCCGCTATTCCACGCCCGTTTCTCGCTCCGCCGGATCCAGGCTGCCTGGGGATCGCACGACAGGACGCATAATCGTGTCGGCATGGCAGTATGGGGCGTGCTCGCCCTGGTCGCGCTCGCGACGGGGCAGTGGCTCGCGTTCCTGTTGGCTTGGGTATTGCCTGTCACAGTACTGCTGCAAGCGGCGACAGTTGGCCGCATCCTCTGCGAACATAGCTTTCCAGGGCCGGAGGTGATCGCCGCCCGGGGGCGCGACCTTTCGTGCCAAGCGACCGGTGGCGTGTTCCCGGGCAAGATGCCGCCTGCTTCGTCGGCGACCTCAGTCCGCGGTGCGCTCGCCTGGCTGGGCTGGTGGGCGAACATGCTGACCATCCAGCTTTTCGTCAGGACGGTCGTGCTGGTCGGCGATGCGCCCTGCCACGATTACCACCACCGCAAGCCCGCAAGCCGCCGGTGGACGAGCTACATCCATGCTCGCCATCACGACAAGGAAATTGGCTCAACCGTGTTCAAAACCGGTTACAGCGAAACCTGGGGGTTGTTCCGGGCGGTGGATGCAACCCTGGCGAGCCTCTCGCGCCTGCCAACCGGGACGGCGCTCTGAGCAGAGTCAGCCAAGGCGATAGCCGGAGTCAAAGGAAGCCGACGTCATCCCTTACGATGTCGACGGGCAGGATGATCCGGGTTTGGCTGCCCCCTGTCGGTCGCGTGTCGGTCAGGAGAACGCCGTCGTGCGCCTCCACGATCCGGCGCGCGACCGTTAGCTTATCGGTGCCGGGCCGTGTCAACTCGTCGGTGTCGGTCGACGAATGCGCATGGTTGGCAGGGACAGGCAGATCCTCAATCGAGGAGCTCACCAGGATTTCGACGGCGCCATCGCCGCGTCGCCCCGCCGACACCTTGACGGCCGAGCCCGGCAGGGCGCGGGTCAGGGAGGCACTCATGACCACCTGGATCGCTCGGTGCATGCTGTCGCGATCCACGCAGATCGACACGGCGCGCCGCGGCATGCTCACGTTCAAATCGACCCCACCCCTCACGCTGACGGGATAACTGGAACGATAAGCCCGGCGCAGCACATCACTCAGCTCGATCCATTGCACATCGGAGAGATGAGTTTGTTCACTCGGCATCGTGAGCTGCATGGCATCGTTCGCCAGCGCAATGAGCTCTTGCGAACTCTCCGCGAGCTGCTGCATCGCGGTTTGGATATGCCCCGGTTCGGTTGCCGAATTGGATTCGGACACGAGAGCCTGCTGTAACGAGGCAACCCGCTGGATCGGCGTCCGCAGCCGGTCCGAGAGCGTGTCGAGGAACCTTGACTGGGCAAGATTGACCTCCTCGGCGGACTGCTTGGCCTGTCGTAGCTGCGACTCGGCGTGCTTGCGGTAGAGCACGTCGAGATAAACGAACAACGCCGTCTCGATCAGCTCCTGGTCGCCCGACTCGAACGGGCGGCTCACGTTGCTTTCCGAGCGGTTGCCAATGGCCAATGCGTGGCCGCTGGAGCGGTCGTAGGCCCAGAGCACGAATGGCAGCCTCAGCACGTCGAGCAGCCCGGCGGGCGGGCGGTCGAGCCGGAACGAGCTGGTGAAGAAGAACCCGGGCGGATTCGGGATGGTAACCACCTCGTCGGCCTCGCCGCTGGTGCCCCCGATGGCGTGCGCCACCAGAAAACGGCCGCTACCGGGCGGACCCTCGCGCAACAGGGCGGCGCGGTCGCACAACGCGTTCTCGACCACCACCTGCAAGAGCGCGCCCCCGACGTCGTGCGTCGCCTGGGTCGGCTCGGCCAATCGGTAGGCCTCGCGCACCAGCCTGACGACCGTGCGGCTGCGGCGCGCCTCAAGGAAGGCTTGGCTCTGCTCCTCCTGCAGGCGCAGCAGCCGCGCGCCGAGGTCGTTGCACTCGGTCCGATAGTAATGCAGTTCACGCTCGTACGGGTTGCCGATCCCGCTGCGCTCACCCATCATGATGCTTGCTGCAGCACGGTGAGGACGCCGGTCCAGTCCAGCGGCCGGCTGTAGGCCCCGAAGGGTGCGATCTCGACGCCCGAGTAGAATCCGAGCAATGGCAAGGCCGGGTCCAAATTCTGCATCACCAGTGCTGCTACCTCGATGGGTGCGCCGCTGCGCGCGCTGGCTCGGCCGGCGCAGTCGATGTAAAGGCCCAGGAACGGCCGGGCCGCCGGGCCGCGTGCCTGGACCGCAGCAACCCCCTGGCGGACCGAGTCCAGCATGAGCGCATTGTCGCGCGCCATGATCTGCACCCAGGTGCCCTGCTGGAAATCCGGCTCGAACAACGTGATGGAGCCGCTCGCGCGGTCTGCCCCCAAAATCAAGCGGTTGACGTAGGCGTTTTCGTCATACGGCGCGAACGGGTCGCCATGTTTCTGGCCAAGGGTGGCCACCAAAGACAGGTCGCTGCCGTCGGTGCTGCCCAGGCGCAGCCCGAGCATGCGCTCGATCACGGCGAGCGCCGGCTCGCCGTCCAACTCATGCACCACCGCGCCGTCGATGCGGGTGATCTCCATGAAGGTGCTCACCGGTCGGCAGCCGTGCATCACCACGGTTTCCGCCTCGACTCCGGGTGGGAACACCAGGGCGACAGCCGCGTGCTTGCGCACACCCTCGCCGTCGAACACCCAGCCGTCGGACAGGTTCAAGTCGGTGAGCAGCCCGCCGCCAATCAGGTTGACCCGCTTGCCGCCGAGGCCGGCATGGAAACCCGCGACGAGCGCGCTCGCATAATGCAGCCGCATCGGCACTGTCGAGGCGACGCTGTCGAAGAACAGCAGCACCACCGCGCCGTCCGCCGCCGGACCGGCCACCTCGCGCGCAAGCGCCTCCCCGGCCTGCGCCTCCCCGGCCAGCAGGTCGCGCGTGAGGTGGATGCGTGGCACGACTGCGGACGCTGCAAACGCGACGATGCCGATTTCCAGTCCGCTGTAGCCGAGTTGCCCACATCCGATCGCCCCGGCAGCCGAGCCGCCGACCACCGGGATGTCGCCATAGGCCGCCCGCAGCGCCGCCAGCGCCGCAACCGGGTCGTGCTTGCCACCGCAGAACACCAGCAGGAGAACGGGTTCGACACGGCCGAGCAGTTCGCAGCACTGTTTGACGGCGGAATTGGTTTCGTAGTGACTAGCGTAGGCGATCGAAATCACCGGGTCGGCGGCGTCGGCCAAGTCGGTGTGAATGTTTCGTGCCATGGATGCAATCTAGCAGAAGAATACCAGCAATTTCACGGTTTTTCGAGTTAGACGATATCGGCATACGTTTTCGCTGAGGAACACCACAGACAATCGTTTGATTGTAGACCTTCGTAACCAGTTCATGAACGCTACCTGTCTTGGCGGCATATCTCGCTAAATCGGCACGCCATGAGCAAATGGGCCGAGATGCCCGCCTCCGCCACCCTCCGTTCGATCACGCCTTGGCTTTATCCCCTGCTCCATGACGACCCCTGCTCCATGACCACCATGCCGGCCTTGCCCAGCATCGGCCCGAACGCCATCGCGATCAGCGTTGGCAACGTGCGCCGGGAAGACGCTTGACGGACAGGGGTCGGCGTCCTGGCCATAGGCAAATCGCCTAATGCATCGTTGTCAGCACGTTGCGGAGCCGCTTCATCTCCTCCAGCGCGCGCCCGGTGCCGAGGGCGACGCAGTTGAGCGGTTCCTCCGCCACCACGACCGGTAATCCGGTCGCGTCGCGCAACACCTGGTCCAAACGATACAGCAGCGCTCCGCCGCCCGTCAGCACAATTCCCTTGTGCACGATGTCGGCGGCAAGTTCGGGCGGAGTGTTCTCCAGCGCCACTTTCACCGCCTCCACGATCGCGCCGACCGGATCGGCCAGGCTTTCGGCAATCTGGCGCTGGCTGAGTAGCACCTCCTGCGGCACCCCGTTCATGAGGTCGCGGCCTCGCACTTCGCGAAGCGGCCCGTCCTCGCCATAGTCCGGCGGGCAGGCGGCGCCGATGTCCATCTTGATGCGCTCGGCGGACCCTTCGCCGATCAGCAGGTTATGGTGACGGCGAACGTAGCTGATGATTGCCTCGTCCATCTTGTCGCCGCCGACGCGAACGCTGCGCGCATACACGATGCCGCCGAGCGAAATCACCGCGACCTCGGTCGTGCCGCCGCCGATGTCGACGATCAGGCTGCCCGTGGGTTCCGTGACCGGCAACCCGGCGCCGATTGCCGCGGCCATCGGCTCCTCGATCAGCAGCACTCGACGCGCCCCTGCGCTCTCGGCACTTTCCTGGATGGCCCGGCGTTCGACCGCGGTGGAACCGGACGGCACGCAGACGATGATCAACGGCGAAGCGAAGCTGCGGCGTTTGCTGACCTTGCGGATGAAGTGCTTGATCATCTCTTCGGCGACTTCGAAGTCGGCAATGACTCCGTCGCGCAGCGGCCGGATTGCCTGGATGTTGCCGGGCGTGCGGCCCAGCATCATCTTGGCTTCCTCGCCGACCGCGAGCACGGTCTTCTTTCCGCGGACTTCGGTGATCGCCACCACCGATGGTTCCGCAAGGACGATCCCGCGTCCCTTGACATAGACCAGCGTGTTCGCAGTCCCGAGGTCGATCGCCATGTCAGCCGACATGAAGCCGAGCAGGCGTCCGAACATACCGTCGCTTTCCAGGTGAAAGGGTGCAGGCACCGGCTTTAGACGCCTGCTCACGTGCGAGCAAGGGTCAAGACCGCGTGATGACACCGTCGTATTTGCGACATTGCCGCAGTTTGGTCGCCATTGGGCGGCCACATCCCAGCCTGCGCTGAACCTCGGCGTGGCTGCGTCGTTACGTCGGTTGGAATAGGAGGCTTTTCATGATGCGTAAGGTAACTCTCACGATCGCGACCCTTGGGCTCGCCTTGGGGCTCGGCGCCTGCTCGAACGGCTATGATCCCGGCCAGCGTGCCGTCGGCGGCGGCCTGCTCGGGGCCGGGGCTGGGGCGGGCATCGGCGCCTTGGCCGGTGGTGGAAAAGGCGCTGCGATCGGAGGGCTCACGGGCGCCGCCGTTGGTGCCGGCACAGGCTATGCCACGACCCCGCAACGCCCCGCCTACGGTTACTGATCTGATCGCCCTCCTTCGCCGAGCGAAGGAGGGCATCTTCGGCTAAGCCGATAGCGAGATTGGCTCCGTTCGCTCACGCTTAACCAACAACTTATTCAAGGCGTGGATATAGGCGCGGGCGGAGGCGACAATCGTATCCGTGTCGGCGCCCTGCCCGTCCACCATTTTGCCGGCTTCCTTCAGTCTGACTGTGGTACGGGCTTGGGCATCGGTGCCCTCCGTCACGGCGCCGACCGAGAATAGTTCCAGGCTGGCCTCGTGCGGAAACGCGATATGCAACGCATTGAAGGTCGCATCGACCGGGCCAAGCCCTTCGGACCGCGCCGTCGCCGCCCGGCCATCGACCTCGATCTCCAATTCCGCCGAGGCAGGCCCCTTCGATCCCGCATGCACCACGAGGGAGACGAAGCGGATGCGATCGTGGTCGCGCAGCACCTCGTCATCGACAAGAGCTACAATATCATCGTCGTAGACGATCTTCTTGCGATCCGCGAGGTCCTTGAACCGGCGGAACGCCTCGTTCAGCCGGTTATCGCCCAACTCGCCGTAGCCGAGCGCCCGCAGCTTGTCGCGGAACGCCGCGCGGCCGGAATGCTTGCCCATCACCAGGTTGGTCTTGGTCCAGCCCACGCTCTCCGGCGTCATGATCTCGTAGGTCGCCGCGTTCTTGAGCACGCCGTCCTGGTGGATGCCGCTTTCATGCGCGAACGCGTTGCGGCCGACGATCGCCTTGTTCGGCTGCACGTCGAACCCGGTGATCGTGGCCAGCATCCGCGATACCCGCAGGATGTTCTCGGTCTTGATCCCCGTGGTGAACGGCACCGCGTCGTGCCGGGTGCGGATCGCCATCACCGCCTCCTCCAGCGCCGCGTTGCCAGCGCGTTCGCCGATGCCGTTGATGGTGCACTCCACCTGCCGCACCCCGGCGCGAAGGGCGGCGAGGGTGTTGGCGACGGCCAGCCCGAGGTCGTTGTGGTTGTGGGTGGACAGGATCACGCCGTCGGCGCCGGGCACCCGTTCGCGCAGCATGGTGAAGATGCGCGTGATGTCCTCGGGCAAGGCGTAGCCGACGGTGTCGGGGATGTTGATGGTGGTAGCGCCGGCGCGGATCGCTGCCTCGACGCAGCGGCACAGGAAATCGGGTTCGGTGCGGCTGCCGTCCTCGGCCGACCATTCCACGTCGTCGGTGTGCTGGCGCGCGAGGGTGACGGAGTCGATCGCAAGCTGCAGCACCGCCTCCGGCTCCATGCGGAGCTTGTATTTCATATGCAATGGGCTGGTGGACAGGAACACGTGAATGCGTGGACGTTCGGCTCCGCGGACCGCCTCGGCCGCGCGCAGGATGTCGGCCTGCCCGGTGCGGGCCAACCCGGCGATCACCGGGCCGCGGACGTGTTCGGCGATCAGCTTCACGCTTTCGAAGTCGCCGGGCGAGGCAATCGGGAAGCCGGCTTCGATCACGTCGACACCGAGTTCAGCCAGCGCCTCGGCCATGCGGAGCTTCTCGGTAAGGTTCATGGAGAAGCCGGGCGATTGCTCGCCATCGCGCAAAGTGGTGTCAAAGATGATAATGCGGTCGTCGGCCAAGTCGCCGAAATTGGGATGCTGGATGGCCATGGCGGTGTTCCTCAGGGCTGAAGGGCTGTCGGCGTCTCAGGTCCCCCTGAGCGATGCCGGTGCGCGGTCAGCCCGGCGGGGCGCTCAGGGGCGGAAAAGTCGAAGCAGGAGCCCGAGGCCGAGCAGCCGCAGCGGCGCGCGGAAAAATGCGCGGGCGAGGCAGAACAGGATGGGTGCGACCGAGAACATCGGGGCGCAGCTTACGGAGCCGAAGCGGCGTCTGCAACCCACACCGTGATCCGCCCGGCGCCATGGGCGCGTTCGGCCAGCAACCGGCCCAGGTCCGGCGTCTCGTCGCGACCGGCTTCCGCGACGACGATCGTATCCCCGGCGATCCAACCGGCGCGGGCCAAAGCCGCGGTCGCCCGGGGCAGCAGGCCCAACGCGTAAGGTGGGTCGAGCAACACGAGCCGGCTCGGGCGGCCCGGCGGGGGGGCGAGCGCGTCGGTCGCAAGCACCACGCATCGCGGTTCGGCCCGGCACGCGGCAATGTTCGCGCGCAGGGCCGCCAGTGCCGCCCGGTCGCGCTCGATGAAGCTCGCCGACGATGCGCCGCGGGACAATGCCTCCAGCCCGAGCGCTCCCGTGCCGGCGAAAGCGTCCAGCACGTGCGCTCCGTCCAGCAGCGCGCGTCCGCCCCAGGGCGCGTGCAGCAGCATGTCGAACAGCGCCTGCCGCAGCCGGTCGGCAGTGGGGCGGGTCGCGTCCCCGGCAGGCGCGGCCAAGGCCCGGCCGCGCCAGGCGCCGGCGATGATGCGCATTACGGCCGCTTTCCGCGCGTGCCTTCCACGTCCGGCAGCTGCTCGCGCAGAACCTTGCCGGTGATCTCGTCCACCTCGCCCCGGCCGAGGTTGCCGAGCTGGAACGGGCCGTAGGCGACGCGGATCAGCCGGGTCACCTGGAGGTTGAGATGCGTCATCACCCGGCGGACCTCGCGGTTGCGGCCTTCCCGCAGCGACACGCTGAGCCAGGTGTTGCTGCCGGACTTGGCGTCCACCGCGGCGTCGATCTCGGCGTAGCGCACCCCGTCCACCACGACCCCGTTGGCCAGGCCCGCCAGCACGCGGGCGTCGACGTCGCCGTGGACGCGGACGCGGTAGCGCCGGACCCAGCCGTTCGACGGCAGCTCCAGCCGCCGCGACAGCGCGCCGTCGTTGGTGAGCAGCAGCAGCCCCTCGCTGTTCAAGTCGAGCCGCCCGACGCTGACCACGCGCGGCAGGCTGGGCGGCAGCTTCTCGAACACGGTGGGGCGGCCCTCGGGGTCGCGGTGGGTGGTCATGAGGCCGTCGGGCTTGTGGTAGCGCCACAGCCGGGCGCGGTCGGGCGCGTCGGCCACCACGCCGTCGACCTGCACGATGTCGCCGGGCTGGACGAAGGTGGCGGGGTGGGTGACGGGCGCGCCGTTCAGCCGCACGCGACCCTCGCCGAGCAGCTTCTCCGCGTCGCGGCGGCTGGCCACCCCGGCGCGCGACAGCCACTTGGCGATGCGTTCGCCCCGGCCTTCGGGTGCGTCGCTCACGTCAAGCAGGCCGCCAGGAACGCATGGAATATCTTCGCGTCGCCGGGATCGATCAAAAACTCCGGATGCCACTGCACGCCCAGGCAAAACCGGCGGCGCGGGTCCTCGACGCCCTCCACCACGCCGTCGGAGGCGGTGGCATTGACGACCGCGTGCGGACCCGGTGTCGCGACGGACTGGTGGTGCGCGGAGTTCACCCGCATCGTGGCCGCGCCGACGATGCCGGCCAGCACCGTGCCGGCGTGGACCGCTATCTCGTGCCCCGGCTCATCGCGCGGGTTCGGCTGCTCGTGCTCCAACGCGCCGGGGACGCTGTCCGGGATATGCTGGAACAGCGTGCCGCCGAGTGCCACCGCCAGCAGTTGCTGGCCGCCGCAAATGCCGAGCACCGGCATGTCGCGGGCGAGCGCGCCCTGGACCAGCGCCAGTTCCGCCTCCGTGCGGCGCTGCTTAAGGGTGACGGTGGCGTGGCGGCCGGACGCGCCGTATAGCGCCGGGTCGACGTCGAACGCCCCTCCGGTGATGACGAGGCCGTCGATGCGGTCGAGCAGGGCGTCGCACAGCGCCGGGTCGTGCGGGAGGGCGACGGGCAGGCCCCCGGCGGCGGCGATGGCGTCGGCGTAGTTGGCACGGAGGGCGTACCAGGGGAATTTCGACCAGCCGCCCGGCTGTTCCGCATCCAGGGTGACGCCGATCAGGGGAAGTGCGTTCATGGGCCGTTGCTAGACCCCGGCGGCGGCTGCGGGCAAGGAGCGCGTATGGAACCGATGGAGATCGCCCTGGCCGAGGCGCGGGCGGCGGGCGGGCGGGGCGAGGTGCCGGTCGGCGCCGTCGTGCTGGGGCCGGATGGGCGCGTGCTGGCGCTGGCCGAAAACGCGACCGAGGCGGAGCGGGACGCCTCGGCCCATGCCGAGCTGCGGGCGATGCGCGCGGCGGCCCGGGCGCTGGGCTCGCCGCGGCTGACGGGCTGCACCGTGGTGGTGACCTTGGAGCCCTGCGCGATGTGCGCCGGGGCGATGGTGCAGTTCCGCCCGGCGAGGCTGGTGTTCGGCGCTTACGACCCGAAAGGGGGCGGCGTGGACCATGGCCCGCGGGTGTTCGACGCAGTGGGGTGCCTGCACCGGCCGGAGGTGGTGGGCGGGGTGCGGGAGAGTGAGGCGGCGGAGTTGCTGCGGGGGTTTTTTACGGGGCGCCGAGGCTGACGGAGGTGAGTTCCTTATGATCCGGGTATTCTTCCGGCAGTAGGTTCGAGAGCCTGCTTAAGAACTCACCGGCTCAGTTCGTGCCGTTCTGTTGAGCCTGTAGGTGCGCCAACGCCCGCCTTGCATCCGTTGCGAGTTCAGGCAAGCGTGCCTGGGCCGTATTCCAAACGATGTCGCCGTCCACCCGGTCGTAGGCATGCCGCAGCCGGTTGCCCATCCCGCGGATGTCACCCCAAGGCTGAGTTGGCATGAGTTCCTCCGCACGGTCGCCGAGACGATAGGCGGCTTCACATACCCGTTCGATGCATGGTTCGACGGCGTCGCGTGCCCACTCGCTTTGCTCGAATGCCTTGCGGTCCAGGCCGGCGAGGTAGCGCGCCACCCGCTCGGCGTTCTCGATGATATGATAAAGGCTATCAGCCGGGTCGTGCCTAGAAGGCAATCAAGCGATCTCGCTCTATGTTGGCGCGCAGGCGCGAGTTCTCGACAGGCTCAGGGAGGATTTCGACAGGACGGCCCAGGGTCTCGGCGATCCGGCGTTCAAGAGCGACCATACGAATCAGATCCATTTCGGCGGCCGGATCGAACTCGACTGCAAGATCTACATCGCTTTCGGCATCGGCACCGCCGCGAGCGACGGAGCCGAACAGCGACATGCGACGGATGCCGGCCTGGCGCAACTCGGGCTCGTGCGCGCGCAGGATGGCGATCACATGCTCAGCCAGATCGATTGTGGTCGTCGTGGGCATTGCGGCTTCTCCGATCCGCAGAGTAGCACGGGAATGGCCATTACGCCTTTAAGAGCCTTGTGCGGTCGCTGGGTTGTCAACATAGGTGGCTGGCGGAGGCATCGCGGCTCTGTCAGCTCCTTGCCATCGCAGCCAAAGGATTTCATGGAGTCGCCATCTCCCACCGGTCTCGACAATACGCTCAAGACCGTTCAGATCGCCTTCTATGTCATCGGCGCCACCGTCGCAGTGTTGACATATCGGGCCGCCAAGCGCGGGCTTCTGAACACGGTCGCCACGGAATACCAGAAGCGGGTCATGGACCGGCTGCAACGGCTATCGGAAGACCTACTACAGCGAATTCGACATGACGTCGCCGACGCACTGGTCGCAGGCGAAACCTGTCCACGGCGCCATCGAGCACATCAACGAAGTTTTCTTCCGTTGGCAGGACGACATTCTCGCGACGCGACGATACGACTATGGCACGCCGGTCACACCGGATGTTCTGCGGCTCACTCAGATGCTTGACCCACTAACCTCCGACCCCTTTATCCCTCCCAACATACGGGCTGCGGTTGTCGACTTGGCGGAGAACCGGTTGCATGTGATGCGCAGCATCTACATCAGGGAATTCGAACAGTATGCTGACCGTTTAGCCAAGGGAAAGCAGACACCGCTGACTGAGCTTGAGGATGTCAACAAGGTCCACAATCGCATTGTCGAGCAGATGAACAAGCAGGGCTGCGGCATTCGCGATATCGAGGCCGAGGTTCATCGCATCCGTGGGCTGATCCAGGACTATTTCGAGGGCTTCAATCCGCACCGGCGCTGGTGGCACCGGAGGCCGCCAGCCTTGCGCAGGCCGGAGTCCGAGTAAGGCCGAGATTGAGACTCTATACCGCGGCCGGTCGGCAGCCGCGGCCCAGTTTTCAAAACTCAAGCAAACTGCGTGAAAACCATCGACCGTAACGGCAACGAGCAATTCTGGCGTCACTTTGCACGGGCAGCTTGGCTTATCCGACGAGCGGTGAACAAGTTACATCAAAGGGTTATGAAGTTGCGAAATCGATTCGAAATGGGCTTCTAGCTTTCGATCCAGCCCATGAACGATGAAACGGTCGTTTTGTAACACGACCCGAACACGAGCCAACGAGTGTAGCGCCGATTACGCCGACGCCTCCGAGCAATGGCGAAAGCACGAAACCGTTAAGGCATTGGCGTGATTCCGGTGTGGAAGAAAATGCAATAAATATACCCGAACGACGTCGGCGATGGCCAATAGGCCAATGCATAGGGTGTTGATGCTAAACCCCAATAGCAAGAACCCGACAAAACGCTGTTCGTCCTAATAGAACGCACCGGCGCTTGTCGGTTCGTCTATTTACCCGCTCAAGCACCGATATCCCGCCGGCAAAACCCGCCCGGCCAGTCGAGTGCATCCACCGCGCGATAAGCCGCCGCCCGCGCGCTCACCGCGTCGCGCCCGGTGCCGACCAGCGTAAGCACCCGGCCACCGGCCGCGACCACCCGGCCGCTTTCCACCCGGGTTCCGGCGTGGAACACCAGCGTGTCGGCCACGGTCGCCGCGCGGTCCAATCCGCCGATCGGGCCGCCGTCGATTGGTTGGTCCGGGTAGCCGGTCGCGGCCATCACCACCGCGCAGCAGGCGAGGTCGTGGAAACGCAGGGCGAAATGGCCCAGCTCGCCCTCGCAGGCGGCCAGCAGCGCCGGCAGCAGGTCGCTCTGCAGGCGCGGCAGGATCGCCTGGCACTCCGGGTCGCCGAACCGCACGTTGAACTCGATCAGCTTGACGCCGTCGTCCGTCAGCATCAGCCCGGCGAACAGGACGCCGCGGAACGGGGTTCCGCGCCGCGCCATCTCGGCCAGCGCCGGGCGGATGATCAGGTCCATGGCAGGCAGCGGGTCGAAGCCGGGCACGGGCGAGACGGCGCCCATGCCACCGGTATTCGGACCGGTGTCGCCCTCACCCACCCGCTTGTGGTCGCGGGCGGCGCCGAGGAACACCGCGTCCGTCCCGTCGCACAACGCGAATAGCGAGACTTCCTGCCCCACCAGGCGCTCCTCGATGATGATCCGGCGTCCGGCATCGCCGAACCGGCCGCCCAGCATGGCGTCGACGGCAGCGAGCGCCTCTGCTTCGTCGATGGCGACCACGACGCCCTTGCCCGCCGCGAGCCCGTCGGCCTTCACCACCAACGGCGCACCGCGCCGGGCGACGAAGTCGCGCGCTTCGGCCGCGTCGGTGAACTGTTCCCAACGTGCGGTCGGGATGCCGGCGGCGTCCGCAAGCTCCTTGGTGAACCGCTTGCTGCCCTCCAGCCGGGCTGCGGCGGCGGTCGGGCCGCAACAGGCGATGCCGGCGGCGGCTATGGCGTCGGTCAGGCCGGCCACCAGCGGCCCTTCGGGGCCGGGCACCACCAGGTCCACGGCGTTGTCGCGGGCGAACGCGACCAAGGCGGCGAGGTCGGCCGCGGCGATTGGCGTGGTCTCGGCAAGTGCTGCGATGCCCGGGTTGCCCGGCGCCACGAACAGCTTCGCGAGCAGCGGCGACGCTGCCAGCGCCCACGCCAGCGCGTGCTCACGCCCGCCCGAACCGACCAGAAGAACGCGCATCGCCACCCCGCTTTAAGCTGGGTGCCGTCTAGCATAGGTTTGGCGGATGGACACGCCAGCGACCAACATCCCGGAATACAGCGTTTCGGAAATCTCCGGCGCCGTGAAGCGCACGCTGGAAGGCGCGTTCGGCCGCGTGCGGGTGCGCGGCGAGCTGGCGGAGGTGAAGCGCTACAACTCCGGCCATACGTATTTCTGCATGAAGGACGAGGACGGCTCGATCCGGGGCATCATCTGGAAGTCCGCCAAGCCCGGGCTGAAGCCGGAAGACGGCATGGAGGTGATCGCCACCGGGCGCGTGTCTGCCTGGGGCGACAAATCGCAGTACCAGCTGATCGTCGAGCGGCTGGAATACGCCGGCGTCGGCGCGCTGCTGGCGCGGGTGGAGGCGCTGCGGGTGCGGCTGGCGGCCGAGGGGCTGTTCGCCGCGGCGCGCAAACGCGAGCTGCCGCTGCTGCCGCGCGTGATCGGGGTGGTGACCTCGGCCCAAGGCGCCGTGCTGCACGACATTTGCACGACGGTGGCCCGCCGTTTTCCGCGCCCGATCCTGCTATGGCCGGTGGCGGTGCAGGGCGACGCCGCCGCCGAGCAGATCGCCGCGGCCATCGAGGGCTTCGCGACCCTGCCGCGCGACGGCATCCCGCGCCCAGACGTGCTGATCGTGGGCCGGGGCGGCGGCAGCCTGGAGGATTTGATGGCCTTCAACGACGAGGCGGTGGTGCGCGCGGCGGCCGCCTGCCCCATCCCGCTGATCGCGGCGGTCGGGCACGAAACGGACCACACCCTGATCGATCTCGCCGCGGACCGCCGGGCGCCGACGCCCACGGCTGCGGCGGAGATGGCGGTGCCGGACCGGACCTCCCTGCTGGCGGACGTGGCGCAGTTCGCAGCGCGGCTGGCGACGGCGCTGGCGCAAGGACAGCGGACGCGGCGGCTCGGCCTGGCGCACGCGATGGAGCGGCTGCCGGATGTGGCGGCGATTGCCGGAACCGCGCGGCAGCGGCTGGACGACCGGGCGCATCGCCTTGAGCTGGCTTTGCCGAACTTGCTGGCCGGACGCCGGGCCGCGGTGGGCCTGGCGAAGCGCGGGTTGCCGGACGCATCCGCGGTGCTGCGCGAGGCTGGCCAGAGGGTCGCGGAGAACGGCGCGCGGTTGCGACTCGGCTTGCCGGCCCTGCTCGCAGCCCGACGTGCGGCGCTGACGACGGCGGAACGGCAGTTTCCCGACCCCGGGCAGACGGTCGCTGCGGGACGCGGGCGGCTCGGGCTGCTGGGCGCGGCGCTCGATGCCGGGCTGCGCCACGGGGTGCAACAACGCCGCACGATCGCGTCCGAAACGCTGGTCCGGTTGAACGAAGCCCCGTTGCGCGCTGGATTACGGGAAGCCGCCGCGCGGCTGGGGGGGCTGGCCGCGCAGCTTCAATCGGTGTCGCCGCGCGCGGTGCTGGCGCGAGGCTATGCCCTGGTCACGGACGCGTCAGGCTGCCCGGTGACGCAAACGGCGGTCGCCCGCGAGGCGCCGCGGCTGCGGATCGAGTTTGCCGATGGCACCGTGGACGTGCAGGCGGCGGGCACTCCGTCCGCACGGCCGCGCCAGGGCGCGCTAGGTTTGTAGCGCTCCTATCGGCGGGAAAGCGGCGGCCGGCACGTAGACGGCCTTTGCCATCCGCGAGAACGGCTTGGTCGAGTAGCCCCAGATGATCACGAACAGGAACGTCCCTTGCGCGAAGGGATACAGCAAGTCGACCTCGAAGTAGAAGCGCAGCACGAAGAATATCAAAAACGAAACGAACAGGATGGACACGACGTCCCATGCCGCCAGCAAGCGGCGGATCACGGCGATGATCGTCGCGGCAATCGTTCCAAGCAGGATTGCCAACCCGGCATAACCGAGTTCGACCTTGGTTTCGTAAAACAGGTTGTGGAAATAGAATCCGTAGCGGGATGCGATCTTCATGGACCGCCAAAGTCCCTCCGCCTCCGGGCTTTCCTGTACCCAGAAGGCCTGGTAGCCGACGCCGCCGAACGGATGGATTTGGATGAGTTGCTCGGCCTTGAACCAAAGCGAGGTGCGTCCGGTCAGGGTCGAGTTCTTGCCGACCGCGGTAAGCAGGCTGGACACGCCGTGGCCGCCTGCCACCAACGCCAGCGACACGGCAGCGATGGCGGCCAAGACGCACAGGCCGGCCACGGCCACGGCGCGGTTGGTTCGGTCGAGATGGCTGAGTGCCAGCAACCCGCCGAAGATCGCCAACACCACCGCGTCGCTGACCAGCGCACCGACTGACCGTCCTGCCCACAGCAGCGGCGGGCAGAGCGCCAGCCCACACGCCCCCACGCACCGCAGCCAGTTCGGCTGCCGTGGATCGAGCAGGACCGCGGCCGAACAGAATAGGGCGAAGGACGTGAAGGTCGAGAACTCGTTCTTGCTGCCGAACACGCCGACCAACGCGACTTCGCCGGTGTCGTAGATCACGCTGGTTCCACCGACAGCCACGCTCACCAGGCACGCGAGCAACAGCGCACACATGTAGGCCGACACGAAGCTTCTGACGTCCAGCGTCCGGACGATCACCAGCGCCATCCCCGTGGTCGCGAGCAACTCGACGGCGTGACGCCCGGTGGTGAGCGGCGCCACCGACCAGAAAATCGAGACCGCTGCGAACAACGGGAGCAACCATGGCACCGGCGTTTGCAGCAAGGCTTGCACGGCACGTCCTGGCCGGCTTATGGCGACAAACGTCCAAGTCAGGATGAACACCGCAACAGCGGCCGAGGTCAGCGCCAACGCGAGCAAGAAACAGAACATCGAAACCACGGCCATCAGCCAGAGCGGCACGCCTGCCCCAACGGCCGGCCAGGCTCGGCTCAAGTTGGCGTTTGGAAAGAGCGGCGTTGCCCGGATCATAACCGCGCTTTCAGGTATGCGCTGCGCCATTGGTCGTGGTGGAGCGACGGACGACATGTTGAAACGAGGATAGCACGGCCGGGTTATCCCGTGCTGCAATATTTAGGTTTTAGTTGAGACAGTTGGTAACGTGTGTCACACACCGGATTGCGGCAAAGAGCAGCTAGGCTGCGACAGCTATCGGTCCTGCGCAAGTCGCGCCCGACCCATGAAAAAGGGCGCCTTCCATGACCACCCTGCCTCCGAATGCCTTGGTCGACACTGTCCGACCGAACGCAGCGACGCACAGGGTAAAGACATTCGAAAAGGTCGATAAATCCCTGTCCGACCTGGAGGCCAAGTTACGGAAGTTCGTCGATACCCGTCTCTATAGGATCAAGGGGTTTCTGCATCCTGTGGACGCTATGGTGTTTGCAGGGATTCTTTCGTTCCAGAGAAGGTCAAGCTTTGCCGGTGGGGTTGCCGAGGTCGGCGTTTACTTCGGTCGCTCCTTTACCTTGATGGCTAAAAGCATCTCTCCTTTGGAGAGAGCTTTTGGCTTGGATCTGTTCGATATCAGGCTCGATCGACATGGAAACAGTG